>Ga0310810_10000087_pt1 | contig 93812 bp, 90 predicted proteins | sample NCmetagenome_FD_207641 | JGI IMG/M metagenome (GOLD analysis project Ga0310810, IMG submission 207641) | Soil microbial communities from experimental microcosm in Duke University, North Carolina, United States - NC | ecosystem: Engineered > Artificial ecosystem > Soil microcosm > Unclassified ... | reverse complement strand
CAAAATGAGCGAGCATAAGAAGGACACGTGCCAGTCTCTTTTCACTGGAATTAAAGAGCTGGTCAACCAGATCCTCTTCGTAACGGATGTTGCGGGCGAGCAAATACGCCACGAACAGATCGGAAGGTGTCGGCTCGTTCCGAGAAAAATGAGCTGCTACTCCTTCGACGTCTTGGTTGAAAACTCGGAGCAGCGATGAGCCACGTACTGTGCCTTCGCTTTTTCCTCTTCGCCGAGAACACGAACTGAACAAGGATTTTGGATACGGTAAGCCCAATCGCAATCGGTGCAGCGAAATTTGACTAAGAGGCCAGACGGATAATAGGGGATCATATATGGCATAGCGGGCTCGAACAGAATAGCTCGAAACGGAATTTATGGTGTCGGCCATCAGTGGTTCATGGTGTAACAGTCCTCAGCATCCCCTGTAAACGCTCACTCGACTTGCGTTCCAGAGCACTCCGCTTCATGTCGCCGTTCTTGCCGCCTAAAGTCTTTTCGCCATTCTAAAATTCTGAAATTGCACCGTTCGCAACATGATTCGACATGAACGCGCCCATTCTTAATAAATGACATACGTGTGAAGGCTAGGGGGACAGAGGAACGCATCATCTCGCCTCCGGACGAAGCCCTTTCCGAAGATTCTGGAGCAGCCATATGCCTCCGTTTTCAAATTAAGCGCTGTGCCTTGACAGTCCTGCGTCGTGTGGGTTTGTCCGGTCTTGCCTCATAGGTATCAACGCCTGCGAACCACCTTGCGTGATTCTTCTTGCCTAAAGGGTGAACGGACTTCGTTGTCAGATCAAACCCTGTCGATCGGCTCCTATAGACTTACTCGTTTGTTTTCGAAATACTGTTCAAAACGGCGCAGTTCTGAAATCCCGCCATCGCTCGTCCTCGAATGATCGTGCTCCCGACAAGTGCCAGCCTGCCCCAAGCAATTCTGCGCAAGATTGCCCACCTTTCGGCCCGAACAACTCGTTGCACTTAGGCGATTCGACACACGGCAGTGTTAGGAATGCAGTTGTAGGGTGAGCAATTCAGACCAGCTATTTTTTCAGAGGTCGAACATTATGTAACTGAGAAGACATTTGCTTCTCTTGGTCGCGCGAAAAAGGGGCGGTGTGTGATGAGGTGCTTTTGGGAACAAATCGGAGTGCTTGGGCCTGTTTATCGCTTGATGGGCCGAGGGTTAGGCGACAACGATATTGCGCAGAAGCTAGGTGTAACCGAACTCAGCGTGCAAAACTGCATAACTTGGATGCTCCATTTTTTGAGACTTAACACTCGAGAAGAGCTGGTTATGCAAGCTGCCACTGGGCGGTAACTTGTCAGTTGCCCTGAAAGGTGGCGAAGTGTGAAGGTCACATCTTGGAAGTTTCTTTGGACGCTCATTGGGTTCCTCGGCGTCTGGCCGGTTCTTTTGTTTGGACAACTATCCGGTTCGGCGCAAAACTTGGCGAATTGCAAGCAGGGTCGGGAGATCTGCCACCGCTCCAGATTGACAGAGGCGCAGTTGGCCGAAGTGGCCAGAGCCGACCGATTGCGTAACGTTTCGGACTGCAGGAGTGGCTATAAATCCTGTGATCGTTTGAAGCTCAGCGCACAGGAGGCTACCGCCTTGGCTGTAGCCGATCATCAGCGTAACGTCTCCGCCTGCGAGAGCGGTATAGATTCGTGCGATGAGTTGCAATTGACTCGTTTGGAAGCTAGGGATGTGACTGACGCTGCTCAGCGGCGTAATGTCGCCAACTGTGAAGATGGAGTGGGATCGTGCGATTCCTCAAAACTCACTCCGACGGAAGTGCGTCAGCTGGCAATCACAATGAGTGAAAGGAACGCTGCGGCTTGCAAGCACGGTGAAGCGTCTTGCAATCAGTCCAAGCTAACTACTGCTGAAATGGACGACATGACAAGTGCAGAACACACCCGCAATGCGCAGAATTGCGAATACGGCTGGGAGGAGTGCGACCACTCCACGCTGACTCCTTTGCAGGCTCGTGCAACTGCCAGCGCTGAACACCAGCGCAACATCTCTGCGTGCAAGAGTGGCTTGGAGACTTGCGACTACTCTGAACTCACACTGTGGGAAACCAGTGCCCTGGCCGACATCGAGCGCCGGCGCAACTACACTGCATGTTTTAATGGCTACGGCTACTGTGACCGCTCTCGGCTAACGCCCGCGGAAGCCGTGGCGATCCCGGCCGAAAACAAATAAACATCTCGCTAACGATTATACGGCTCAACCGGAAGACCCAGGAGCGAAAAACCGTTCGGGATTTTTGTGAACGCGTTCCTGCAAAACGGGACCTACACTTTTCGAGGAAACGCCCCTGCCGTATTCAAAGCGAGCAACCCCTATTTCATCAATGGCTGCACGCTTTAACGTCCCGAGCTTCCGGCAACTCACAACGGACGTACCCTAGGGGTAGCCCTCATTGGCTACAGAGCAGGTTCCCACTCTGGATTGGCCTCAAAAAGCAGACCACTTGAAGCGACCTCTCCATAAATTTGGTCTATGCTGTGCCGCCACGCGATTATATTGCTGCGGGAGGATGCCGTACCATGGCTGTCAGGGTCTTTCGCAAGTTCTCCTCGGTAGATCCTTAAAAGCAACTTACTTTGTTCGTCCAGACGTTCAATAGTTTCTTCGTTGAGGACCATACTTTATTGTACACATTACCGGTTGTAAGAGTTCAACGCATGTAATTGCACGATTGCTTAACACTCCGTCGAGAGGTAAGTCCGTTGACGTTGTTCGTGTATTAAGAGTATGCTTAATTAGAAGTGGAGTTGCCTGGCCTCTCTTTTCAGATTTCCATGGGCTAAGTCACCCTTATCTTTAATTTATTATCTAGACGCCAATTACGGGCGGGGTGTCACCCATGATCTGATTTTCCTCCCATGTGCTCACTACGTTATTCTTATGACAACCCGACCTACCCTGGCGCTTCTCGGAAATCATCTCGTCGAATGTCAACACTGTAGCGTCGACAACAATACATATTGCGTGCAGTACCTCAAATTGGTTGCTGATTTATTTCGCAACACTCCACAAGGAACAGCCACTGTTGACAATGACCATAGCTGACTTAAGCAGGAGCTTCCACTCTTGAACTAATGGTCAAAATGAGTGTGATGGCGATGTTTTGGCATCGTGGCTGGACATTTACATGTACCTCACTAACTCCGAAACGGGCTGAGAAGCGTTTCAATACTAGTTTTATCCTTCGTTAGGCTAGCCAGAAGACCACTTCGATCTGGCAGCCAACACAGACGGCCTATAGGGTCCGGCGATGAGTAATTTCACGCCCCCGGATGACAGCATCAGAATTATCCTGCCCCTCCCCACCGACCATGGATGACCGGTTTAACAAATATAGGAGTTCAACAAAGGACACTAAATTTTGGCCACAAAGCATAATTAAGAATTAGGACTGTCACGCGGTCGTCTGCATCGCTGGCTACCGCGTTCCCGGTAGCAAAAGCACTATGACTAGCCTGCTCTTCACGATATAGATCTTCGCTGAGTATCGCGGTACACAGGAAATCTACTCAGCAAGAGTCATCGCGCGCAACGGTACGCCGCTTTATCACCTGACAGAGGCACTCTCAATCCCTCAAGCGCTTGAAAAGCTGGTGTAAGAAATACGGCTGCAGGAAAAGAAGGGCGCATTATTACGCGGTTAAAAGGTTGCAACGCGCGAGCCGCAACATGGACAACTCGTTACTGATGTTGCTTGGGAATGTTTAGGCTTCACTGCCTAATCACAGACAGTGGACTTCACCCAGACAAATCACTGTCGGCATTTTTCAATTCTTCGTCCTCATCGCGGTGACCTAGTTGACCAGCGATGCTCGTATTGCCACCCTCGTTCTTCTGATCTTGCTCCACTGCTCCCTTGGCGCGATCTTGGTCCTTCGATTTTTCCATCGACTTGTCTTCCTCCACCAGTTCGAGAGTAGAAAAGGCCCCCGCAGGCCACACTTCGGTTTGCCGAGTCAAGCTCTGGTAAACGCAGCCACAACGATCAGCAACAATAAAGCGAACATAATCTCGCCGCTGATCAGGAGCACGATTTCGCTGACCAAGTCCGATTTCATTAATTCTTCGGGATGCATTTCATTCCTTCTCCTCAGATCTTGTTCCCCCAAAGCCAGCACTACGGGTGTCACATTGGTTAGAGGGAGATAAGCTCGCAAGTTCCGATCACACACGTGCAACGACTGCGAGCCCCCTTGCGTTATCCTTGATAAACGGTGAGCACATTCATTGTCGGAGCAACCGCTCCTCTAGATTCGCTTGTTTGTTTTCGAAATACTGTGCAGAACGGCTCAGTTCTAAATCCCGCCACGCTCGTACTCTTGCGTGATCGACACTTCTACGATGGCAGCTTGGTCAGCAACTCTGTGCGAGAGTGGTCGCTTCTGGGTCCTAAACACGCGTTGCACCGAACCGCTCTATGCACTCGCATTGCTCTCTAGTCTTTGGCCGATTCTTGTCTGGACAACTCTGGCATGGCAAGGCTAGTCGTGCAGAACTAAATTGAGCAGCGAGCTATTCGCTAGCAGGCCACTGTTGTATTGAATAAAGCCCAATTTTCTTAACCGGTTCATGAAGAAGCTGACTCGAGAACGGGTGGTACCGATCATTTCTGCCAGCGTCTCCTGGCTGATCTTGGGAATTACACTCTCGGGTGTGCCCTCCTTTCCGAAGCGAGCGAGCAGCAACAGGAGGTGAGCGAGCCGTTTCTCGCTCGAATTAAAGAGTTGATCCACCACATCTTCTCTTCGTACCGAATATTCCGCGCTAACAAGTGGGCGACGAACAGGTCAGAAAAGCCATGTTCCCGATGAAGCGCGTTCATCATGACTTTCTTGCCGATCCGCAGAATAGAGCAATCGGTCATGGCTGCGGCAGAACCCATGCGGAGAGTCTGGCCCGCAAGCGAGCCTTCACCGAAAAAATCACCGCCAGTCAATATCCCGATCGTCGCTTCCTTCCCGGTCTTCGCGACCACGGTGAGTTTGACCTTGCCCGTCTGAATATAAACACCGCACCGGCGGCGTCCCCTTGAGCAAAAATTCCTTGCTACCTCTTGAAAAACACAGCTTTCCTTCCCCCGCCGAGGGTGGCGAGAAATTTACCCGGATCGAAGGCGCGCTTCCTTTTGGCAGACTTGGACCAATCGTATTACTCGTTTTTTTACCGATGAGGTCACTTGGGGATTTGCGGACAATATCTCTGTCTGAGGAACCGTTAAGCTTGCGAGTAGGAGACATAGGCACATCCTCCTTCGCAGACCACACAAATATACACCCGCTTTCCTTTTCGAAACTAAATCTGAGAAGTGCGCTGCGGCTACTTCCTTCGACGCCCCAAATCGAACACGGCGCGCAGAACAAAGTTCAGAATTAAGCTCTGAAGTTGAAGCTCGCCGACCTGGTAAAGAATCTCCACTTTTTCTGAACGGTTCATCAAGAAGTGGTCCCACGACATTTGAAACAAAGAACGCAACTTAATCGCTGCGTGTGAGCGTTATTGCTCAGACCCCTACACCCGGATTTGTTACCTTCTAAATTGACTCGATGGGCCAGCATGTAACCGTGGCTTTATGCAGTCAACAAGCAACAAAAAACCCGCTGGGGCAGAGGCAATGGGAAATGAGGCTGTCGATGAGAAAAGTAATTTTCATGGTCGCGATGTTAGGTCTCGGCACGTTGTGCTGGGCCGGATCGGCGCGAGAAGATGCCACCGAACGACTGGAAAATGCGACGAATGTGTTGCACGAGATCATGGGAATGCCTGACAAGGGGATTCCGGAAGAAGTGCTGGAGCACGCCAAGTGCATAGCCGTTGTGCCGCACATGGTTAAGGGCGGATTTATCTTCGGCGGTAAGGGCGGAAAAGGTGTAGCCACTTGCCGTACGGCGAACGGCTGGAGCGCGCCCGCGTTTATCACTATTTCGGGCGGAAACTGGGGGCTGCAGATCGGTGTGGAAGCAGTGGACTTGGTCCTGATCATCCAGAATGAAAAAGGCATGCAAAAGCTGCTCGAAAGTAATTTTCATGTTGGGGCCGACGCTTCCGCCGCAGCCGGTCCCGTTGGACGGCATGCAGAAGCAGGCACGAACTGGAAGATGGATACAGAGATTCTGACCTACTCCCGCGCTAAAGGCGCTTTTGCTGGACTGACGCTGGAAGGTGCATCGATCCGCCAAGATAATGATTCCCGTCACGCGGTTTATGGACGCAAGGTCACGACTCGGGCTTTACTGCTGGGCAAAGTGCCGGTACCGTCCGTAGCCGAAAAGTTTCTCGCAGAGGTTCGTGGAGCCAAAGCTCAAGCGATAGTTGAAGTTGAAGGCAAAGCTGAAGTGAAGGCGGAAGCCAAGGAAAATCAGCAATAAGGCTTGCAGACCATTCGCTGCGCTACTGGTCATCCAAGGGCGACTTAGGATGTTGAGTAGCGGCTTAATCTCCTTAATCCAGCATCTTGTCCCCGCATGCACGGCGCTCGCTGCTGACGCGGGATGAGATTCACACGCAAGTGCTCACGCCACAGACGATGCCTCGGTGCCTTTCCGCCGACCCCAGTTTCAAGCGAACCACACCACAATCGGAGCCTGCATTATCCCAGATGCTCCGTGTCTGACCGGATGCGGTAATCGCGAAGTCAGCAGCTGTGCCGGCCCAATGGTGCGTCTCGTCGGATCCGCGCGAGTTAAGCATGGAGGACAGATCCTCACCCTTCAGCAGCCTTAAGCTGCAATCGAGGCAAACGATTATGAAAAAACTTGGAAAAATCGGAATTGTAGTTCTGACGTTGTTTTTCGGGACCACCGCTTTTCTCTATGCGCAACAAGACCCACAGGATGAAAAGCAGAAGCAAGACAAGCAAGACAAGCAAGACAAGCAAGAAAATCAAGATAAGAAGCCTGGCAAACGTGAGAAGGAGACCACGGCTGAAAAGTCGCCGGTCAAGCAACGTGGCAATCCCCAAGACCAACAACGGCGGGCGCAGCAGCAGGAACAAAACCGGCAAGACCAGCAGCAGGAGCAACGCGCTCAGCAGCAGGACAAAAACCGGCACGACCAGAAAAGTGCACAGGAGCAAGACCAGAACGGGCAAGACCAACAGCGTGCCCAGCCCCAGCGGCAGGAGCAGGATCGGCAAGACCAGCGGCGTGCCCAGCAAACAGAAAACGGAGAACGTCTGTCACAACAGCGTGAGCAGCAGCTTGTGGAGCAGCAACAGCAACGCCTGACGCAGTATCGACAACATCTCGATCAGCAGCAGCGTGTCCTGCAACAGCAAACAGCGCAGCTACAGAAACAAAAGCGTATGGCCCAATACCGCAATCAGGAAGAGTATCTAGAGCACCAGCGTCAACAGCAGGTGTACCTCCAGAATGGCCGTCATCCTGATTACGATCGCGATCCGTACTTTTACTCGGCTCCGATCTACCGTTACCATCGTGGCGATCGCTACTACGAGATTAATCAGTACGCCGCAGATTATCTCCGTCAGTCCGTTAACTACGGTTACCAGGAAGGATTCCGGGCTGGACAGGCGGACCGCGAGGATCGCTGGGGTTCCGACTACCAAGATTCGTATGGGTATCAGGACGCAAACTACGGCTATAACGGTTATTACGTAGAGCGAGACGACTACAACTACTACTTCCGCGAGGGCTTCCGTCGCGGCTATGAAGACGGCTACAGCAGCCGCTATCAATACGGCAGATATTCGAACGGTTCCTACTCGATGCTTGACGTCATCTTGGCGCAAGTCCTCGGCTTCGAACCGCTTCGCTGAGGAGAACCGGCCTAACCCGGCCGATGAAGCGCCCGTTGTTAAGGAGCGTAACGGTTTCCGAAAACGGGCGCACACTCCATTTCCCGTGTCCTAATTCAGCGCAACAGATTGTTCCGGTCTCTCATGGCCGCAACACACGAAAGAAGATCGCGAGATCTGTTCCATCTGCAAGATGTCGTCCGCAAGCTCAACGAACATCGCAGCTCCACTCATTCATTAATTCAGGCTGAACATCCTGGTGGGACGCGTTCGGGCGGGCCCCGTCGAGTTCGATAGCTTGGGCACCAAACGCTGAGCAAACGGCTTCCAGACCGGTCAATAGTGAGCAGATTGGTTTGATCCCACGGGATACTATTTGGTTTTTCTGCCGTGCCATCTGGAATGGAGCCGTCAATGGATCGCTACCAACAAGAACACGGAAATCGCGCCGGCTCATCGCACTTGCACATCCACCAACAGCCATACAGTATGGCCGCTGACGAAAGTGCACGAGTTTCCTATGAGAGCACCAAGTTTGCCGGGCCGAATGGTGAATCTCAATTCCGCTTTCGCATCCTTGTAGTGGACGATGAACCCACAATACGTGAAACTGCAAGGTCGATTTTGGAGGGTCAGGGCTATGAGGTTCTGACGGCAGCGGACGGAGTAGCAGGCTTGCACTCGCTCAGCCAATCCCTGCCTGACTTGATCATTTCCGATTTGAATATGCCTCGCATGTCGGGTTTTGAATTTCTGGCGGTCGTTCGTCAGCGATTTCCGCATATCGCAACGATTGCAATGAGCGGAGGGTACGGCCCGGACGAAATCCCTTCGGGAGTGTTGGCGGACGCTTTCCTGCAAAAGGGAAATTACACTATTAAAGAGCTTTCCCACGAAGTCGGGAAACTTTTGGCTGCTTCTCCACTTCGCGCGGAGGGAAAGAAGGCTGACGTTGCCCCACTGTTCGTGCTCAGGGATAGTGCAGGGTACCTAATCATTACTTGCCCCAAATGTTTGCGGGCCAATGAACTACAAGCGATGAGCCTGAACGGTGGCTTACATCAAATGATATGCCAGTCATGTGGCATGCCAGTGAGATTTGAAATCAATCACGAGGTTGAGCCGCGAAGAAAAAGCGTTTGAGCGAGATAGAATTTAACTCCTCAACTGTTATAAGTAGATTTCAAGGCGATCGTCCTGATCATTAAGTAGGCTGTCCGTTTTAGTACACGCCGGGAAAAACCTCAGTCCGGTAGCACAACAGACGGTTAACTGTTGAAATCAGGCGATTACACAACTACTCGGGGCACAGGTCCGGTCGGGAGTAGTTGGTGCGATAGCGAGGTTACGTCAACTACTGCGGCGTTGGATCCTGAACTCTTTCTGGTCGGTGTTCACTCCCAATTGGAGCGCGACATTAAGCAGCGAACTGCGGACCTGCAGCCCGTCATTGTAGTGAATGAAGCCCAATTTCCTGAAGCGGTTCATAAAGCTGACCCCGAGCGGGCTGTGCCGATCACTGTTTCGGAGTTGTGGCTGGAAAAACCCGATTCACAACCTGAGCGCACAACGCTATCGCCGCCCACTTAACTGTAGACCTGCTGAGGCCGGGGACTTTCCGAAAAGCGAGTAACCAAAGCGCGAACTGTCAGATGAAGGATATTTTGGGTGGCCAGTTCTTAGTGCATGCTGCGTTGCCCGCCCCGTACCTGAGCCCCGTTGTCCTCTTCTGGTAGATCGGCAACTAAGGCTTCGGTGGTGAGCATCAGCGAAGCGATCGAGCCCGCGTTGGTCAGAGCAGTGCGTACGACCTTCGTCGGATCGAGCACGCCAGCCTTCACCAGGTCTCCAAATTCACCAGTCAGCCCGTGAGGGTTGCGATGTCCTGCAACATCGCCTTGCGGCGATCGCCGAACCCGGGTGCTTTTACGGCCGAAACCAGCAGTGTCCGGCGCAGCTTGTTTACGACGAGAGTCGCCAGAGCTTCTCCCTCCCGCCAGAGATCTGGATTCTAGCCATCAACGTGATTCATCTAGAGAAAATGAGCCAGCTAATTTTTCGACTTTTTTGAAAATTCGGTGCAGCGGTGAGCCACATACTGTTCCTTGGCTTTTTCCTCTTCTTCGCGAGGGACAGGAGATGAACAAGGATTTTGGATACGGTAAGCCCAATCGCAATCGGTGCAGCGAAATTTGACTAAAAGCCCGGATTGATAATACGGGATCATATACGGCATAGGGTGTGTCCCAAATCTGCTAGTGCTACTTCTCCCTCCTTTCGTGAGTGGCGGCTTTTACACGGAACGGTAAAACAACTAATCCTCTGTGCCATCTGTCTGAATCTGAGCAGCGGCTTGGCTGAAGTCCTCCCGATGGACCTGCCTGCAATGCTTGTCAAACTGCCGCTGCAGAGTTTTGATTGCCACTGCCGGGTTCCTGGCCAACCCTGGTCCGCCAACCGTAAAGTGTTCGTCGCAACTGGAGCACTTGCCGTGCAGCCCCGATTTGTCGTTTTGGGTGAACTCAAGGTGTGGCGTTTGCATGCCTTCAGCATGGCACAATCAGCTTTCCAATTCCAGATGGCCAAAATTCAAACCGCACCTTCCGTCTAATATTGAACAGAGTTGGGTGTTGATTTTGGTGTAATGCGGCTTTCGTGAGTGGAGCCGTGGGACACAGTCCTACGTCGACCACCCTAAGGCTCGGAATTTGGGACGAGTCTGACTCAATTGTCGGAGATGATAGCGAGCGGTCGGATCCACGAATGATTGCTGCCGCGTTCATTTCTCAGTCAACGATCGCCATATCACGGTGATCATGATACGATTTCACAAGAAAGTCTACAAACCCGAACTCATTGCGTCACTGTTCACCAGCCGGGCATGGCAACGATTTCCTATGAAGTGGATCACATCATTTATTTCGATGTGAGTCCGCGGAAGTCATCCGGGCAATCGGGCAGGATTTCATCCGCAAATATATTCTGCGACTTCTAAATGCGCAGTTACTGTTTCGGCAGGCGGCGTCAAAGCATCATTGTCATCCGCCAAATTCCGAAATCAACTTCGACCGAAGGTCAGGGCGTCTCGCTCGATCAAGCATTCCGACGCACCGGCTCACGAGGCAGGGAGCACGCCTGACTGTGCAATGTTGACCAGTTCTGCCGCAATATATAGTCGATCATCGTCTTGTCGATCCTCTCGATGTTTCACAGGTGCTGTCACGCTTCGCACTTCCAGGATCGGCGGTTTGCCCCTAGAGGCGCACGGGGAGAAGGTTTTCATCATGGCTACGAATCTCATCACTTGCCATCCCGGCGATGGCCTAGAAGCATTGAATCGATTACCCGAATTGGCGGAACCTCTGGTGCAAATTGACTTGGACCGAGAGCTGCAGCAACTGCGGCGAGAAGACTCCTGGCAGCGGGAGACTGGGCGAAGCGCCAAAACCCTAGCGAAATATCCGGACTTCCGAATCGTTCTTATTCTGATGAAGAGCGGCACCACCATGCGGCAACACAAAGCAGCGGGAAGGATCTCCATCCAGCAACTGAAGGGGCAGGTCTGTATCCACTTGGCCGATCGAAATTTGACCTTGTCGACTGGCCATTTGTTGGTGCTGGACTGCGGTGTATTACACGACGTCGAGGCGCTGGAAGAGAGTGCCCTATTGCTGACCATCTCATGGCGAAGACAGAAGAGTGACGCCTCAGAATCGGTTTCGTCCATTCAGCTTCATTTGGACGACGAGGCCTTGTCCCGAATGGATGATGAAGGTGGCGGTCTGGGCGCTACCGTTCCCGACAAGTAAACGTTTTTTAAGAACCTTTCCGAGAAGAGCCTGCTGTAAGAGTCGGCGAATGTGGCCGTAACCTCGCACCAATTTATCGGATTTGAATTACAGAGCGGTCGATACGAGGGGCAAACGGCTGAAACCGATCCCCATACAGAGAAATAGACCCGAAACCTTCCATCGGACACCTTTGATCTTGCACGGACTCACTACCAAAGGCATTCAGAAATTTGTAGCCGATCATCAGAGCATGCTGAGAAGGTCTGCATAGTGGTCCGCAAACCGTCGTAATTATCGTTGTTGCGGCGACGAATTGAGTCGGTTGTTTTAGGCGGCTTTGGAAAAGGCACTACGCATAAGCCATCCCTTTATGGATTCTCGAAGCTCACTGAACCGGGATTGTTCGCCGCAAGCGTGGAGATGTTTGTTATGTAGATGCCGACCTCCCTGCCGTCGCACCGCTCGCCCGGCTTACGCCAAACTAATTCCCAGAACTGTGCAGTTCGGACCTGCGGGGCTACTCTTCTAGGCCTATTGTGTATCTATCGAGCCGATGGAGACTTGTGGTGAAACGCGATCGTCTTGGTCTCGGGGGAAAGGAAAACACTATGACGCATGACGCCAATAAGCTGAAACCCAAACTGCGTAAAACTCCTCAACCGCCGCTGTCACACGCTGGGGCGATCCCTGACTCAGACCGTGCCAAGAGGCCACCACTTTCCGAGCCCTCTGCCACCGGCGAGGAGTTGACTCCCGGAGATCGGGTCGAGGGTTTGGGCACCCTTCGGAAAGCCGACGGGAGAACTCGGCACAGTTGAGCGAGCTAACGAAGAGGACGTGGTCGTCAAGTGGGATGACAACGGCCGCACGAGACTCCGCCAACCGTCGTTAAGAAGGTTTAGCACGCTTGGTCAACCGCGTAGCGACCTGGAGACTGCTAGCATTGCGTGAATTCGCCAGCTAAGAATAAGGGAGGGAAAAAATCAATGCGACCTAAAGTCGTCCTCTGGTTTCTGCTGTTGTTGGCTGGATTTCTGTTTGGTTTCATCCTGCAGTATTCCAGATTGCTGCGCGTACAGAAGGAACTGTCTAACTCGATAAGACAATTAGAGTCCTGTCAGTCCAGCCAGCAACTATCGCAGCTTCGCGACACAGCCACGATGATGTATCTGGAAGTGGTGCAAAAGAACTACGGAAAGGGCGGGGAGTATTCCAGTCAGGTTTTTGATCAGGCTCAGCAAATCGCGAATAGCACGAAAGACTCCGCACTCCGCAACTTGCTCCGTGAGGCCACGGCAACCCGCGATCAGGTCACGGCAGACTTGGCGAAGGGAGATGCCGCTGCACTTTCGGAAGTACAGCTAGTCTTATCTAAGCTTGAACAGACTGCGAAGCATTGACGGACGTATGCTAGTGCCCTGCGCAGCCCTCCGACACAAGCATTACTGACGCTACCGGATAGTCGGAATCCGCCATTTAGCCGTCTCAGGTCTGATTGTGAATGGCTCATTCTGATTCACCCTCCGCACTCTTCTCACAGACTCGGCTCGATGCCATAAAGTGCGCTGATGCAGGTACCAACGAGTGGTGAAAGGAAAGAGGCGGCGTAAAGGCTGAACTTAAGAAAATAGAAGATCAGCACTGCAGCGGTGAAGGCCATTTCACAAGGTGAGGATTAACCGAACACCGTCCGGGTCAAGATGCGTTATGGCGCAAGGATAGGGGTTCGGAGGATCGGATAGTGAGACCGGCAAGTGTGTACTGCCCCAATAAGCGGACTGTCGCGACAGCGTCGAAGGTGACCGGCACCCACATACCACCGAGTTGCGCAAATTGCAGAGTGATATGAATGTTCTTGAGCCAAAAGGAGGGGCTCTTGGCGGGCGCTCCTTCAATTCGGCGGATACGGAAAGTGGTCGCATCTACCCAGATCTGCCCGCGCAAAAGGTTTCTGTCTTTCCTCTTGGGGAGGGTCCCCAAAACGTATTCAGGAACGTCGCCGAAATTCTCTTGCCTGAGGAAAACGAAGTCGTAGTTCGTCCGATTGACCTCGCTAGGATTTCCTTTCTTCGCCGACTCGGTTTCCCTCTCTAAAAGCTCGCGAACCATTTTCGTTCCCCTTGAGTTCCCTCGCACCCGAGTAATCTTGTACGTCCTCATGTCGGGAGGAACGAAATTGATCTGCGCCACGACCTCAGAAGTGGGGTTCTTATCAGAACCGTGAAACACTTTGTATTCTCGCGTCAACTCATATGGCCGGGATTGGGCGGGGTCCTGATGCTGGATGTCTTCCAAGCGTTGCAGGATCAAGGTTAGATCGGGAGGCTTGATGTCGGTGGTGGACGGGGCTACCTGTGACGACAAGGCGAGCGTTGCCAGGAACACCAGACATGGCAAACGCACGAGAGCGACAATTCTGGGCACTTTTCTTGTACGGAGTCGGTAATGGACGTCATATCCTTGTGCAGTCATACCAGGGGAAATTCTAGCGCAAGGATTGCAAGCGGCCCCAAACCGTTCCAGTGTCCACAGTTCGTTTTCACCTAGCCGTCACCATTGGATGGGCGAACACAGATGTCCCGGCACTCTTGAACACCGGAACGCTTCCCACAATAGAGCGGAGAGGATCTGTTGAAAACATCTCGTTTCAACAGCGACTCATCTGATTCGGAACCTCACGCTGCACTTCTTCGACCGCTCACCAGGTTGTAGATGAGAAATGCCGTCCTTTCTTCCAGCAAGTGGGACTGCATGGTTGACGTAACATCGCCATTACACTTCATTGAGGAAGCCGGGGAATGGGAGCCTCTGGTCAATGAGTGTTAACGCCTGATTACGTCAACAAGAGGCCCCATCTGCTAAAAGAGAAATTACTGGCTCAGGTTAAAGCTTCAATTACTGCCGATTGGACATGAGTTGGCGTTTGTCAACGCTGGCACTCAATTACAAACGGGTTCGACGTGTGCTGCTTGGCTCTTAACGGCAACTCGCTAATGGCAAATCAAGCGATGTCAATGAGTGTAATCGCCAGTCACTGACAATTTGGTCCACCAAAATCCGGTAATCCGACCCTTGTCCAGTTGCCCACGCTGCTCCCAAGCGCTCATACTCCGACCATGACACTCAAGAGTGCGGCATTGCTGGCATTCATCGGCATGGTCGTGATAACGGCTTACTTAACGTGGACGTTCGTCGTGAAAGTCCTCCATGTTCTGCAGGGCACGGAGCCCCCCGTGGTGCTCTTCTCGTCCTTGATCTATGCATTTGGCTGTTTCACCTTGGCTCTGTTCTTGTTTAAGTTCCATAAAGCGGAGAGGTGATGGCCTACAGCAGACAAGTGATATTCCCGACGCGTAACCCAGGAGCCCGGACAGGGCCGGTCAATGAGTGGAATCGCCTGTTTTCGTCAATGTGGCCCGTCACAGTGTCGAAGGAGCGGGCCGTGTGGTGCCCCGAAGGCTTGAGCTCTGCGGCAGTTCTGGAAACACTCGCTGCATTGGCAGCTTAGGTCAGAGATCTGATGCTCCCAAAACCCGCCCAGAATTCCGCAATGTCCTCAGGTCGGCAGTCTAACGATTGCTGATTTGCTGGAGGGCCTGGACTGCTTGGCGAACGACATTCGGGTCTTTGCCGGCTGCGGCTTTGCGTAGGTGCTCAGCCGCGCTCCGCAGATCTCCTCGTGTGGCCAGAAGCAACCCCAAGTCCAAGTGTGCCAGACTAAAATCAGGCTGTAGTTTCACCGCCTGCTGATACTCGCTCACCGCCTCCGCCAATCGCTGATCTTTAGCGAAAAGTTTAGCCAATAATATGTGACCTTCAGCGAGATTAGGATCCGCGTTCACTGCGGCCCGCGCTTGTGTCCGCGCTTCGTCTAACCGCTGTGCGGCTGCCAGCGCCAGAGCATAGTTATAAAGATAGGGTCCATAGTTCGGATGAAGATGCGTGGCTTTTTGGAAGCTATAGAGAGCCCTAGACATTTCATTCTTTGCTGCCAGCACGCGCCCCATTAGATCGTAAGCAGCCGCGTCGTACGGATCAATGCTTAGTGCCCGTTTCAAGGCTGCTTCGGCAGGCTCCATCTGCCCTTCGCGGACAAAGAGTGTGGCAAGGTTCAGCTCGCCCTCCGGCAAATCTGGATCTAGCGCAAGCGCCTTCTGAAATTTTTCGATTGCGCGACCGGCTCGCCCAAGGTCGGCCTCAAGCATCGCGTATTGATTCCAGGTGCTACCGTCGAGAGGTGCCAAGTCTAGCGCCCGCTTCAATATCTCCTCGCTTCGTGAGACATTCCCCGATGTTTTCAAACTGGCGGCCAAGGACCGTAATGCTGTCACAGATTCTGGCTTGATCCGAACTGCCTGTTCATACGCCGCAACGGCCGCTTTCGAATTTCCGCTGTTTTTCCAGGCATCCCCGAGCGTGATGTAAAACTACTGCTCGCGAGGAGGATCTTGGCTTATTTCTCGGGCCAGTTCGGTTACTCCTTTCTCCAGATTATTCTGACGAGCCACTTGCGCTACAGCAAGGTATCGGCTGATTTCGCTCGCTGTCGGCAGGAGCGAAGGATAATATGGGACCACTTCTCCATGGTATTCCTCTGCATCAGTCAAATGACGTTCTTGAAGCTCTGCCTGAAGATCACGCATTGGGACCTTACGCTGAATAAAATGGTCCGTAATAAGTGCATGAACTACATCCTCGGTTCTCCTTTTTGGCATGTGGCAGGAAACGCAGTCAGCTACATCCGGGTGCTTGCGCTGGGCAACCAAAGTAGTGATGACTGCTTCATGACAATGACGGCATTGTTCGGAATAGTAGCTTTTCGCTTCCTCGCCCGCGGGGAGCTTGCGATGTGGATTATGGCAGGATAGACAGGTCAGCGCCCCCTTGCTCTTTAAAAAGCAACGGGATTTCCGAAGTCGATATGCAACACTCACAAATTCAAATTTGTCATCGTATCCGGTGTTAGGGGCATGATCGAAGTACAGGACATAGTCCTCAAGGGGCTGCCCTGGGATGTGGGAAAATATCCCGCGATTAAATCGTCGCACTAAAGCTGGGAGCCGGCCGCTCGTCGGCTCCAGATGGCATTGCATGCAGAGTTCCATCTGGAGCTTTGAACTTAGCCGTGCAGGATTCACAATTCTGCTCCTGATTTCCGAAAACTCAGCGCCTGCCTGGGCTGCTCGAATATGTTGGCCGCCCGGACCATGGCATCGTTGACAATCAATCCCTTCAGGAAGGTCCCCAATAAAGACCGGATCAGCGTCGGGAACATCGGTTCCGATGGGCACTTGAGGATATGCATCGTGACAAAACATGCATCCATACGAAACCAACCGCCGGGTCTGCGGGTGACTAGAATCGAATCCTGGACTCATGCCCCAATATCCACCTCGTTCCGTATACCAACCCAGAGGAAGTTCGATCAACGTTCCTCGTGCGGTACGGTGTAGATAGGCCCTCGAGTGGTCGCCTGCACCTATCACGTAGTCAATTTTCATCTCTTCGACATTCGTCTCATTCCCGTCCGAGTCGATTTGCCACCGCCTCTGGTAATAGGCCTGGTCGCGAAAAATCATCGAGTAGTGCGTGTCAGATAAGGAGTGGTAGAAGTGCGTGTTCTCTTTATAGTTTTCGATTGTGTTCGCAGAAGCGGGCTTAAACAGGGATTTGGCCATTCCCGTCTGCCGATAGTCTTCATAGATTTGCCTGTGGCAATGTGCGCAAAGCTGTGAGTCGACGTGTTCATTTACTGGAGTACTGTTAGGCGGGGTGAGGCCTGCGACTGGTGTCCCGGTTTTTCCCCAGGTACTAACAATGAGTCCACCCGCGCAGAAAATGAGTCCAGCCTCGCAGCAGAGGCTGAACCACCACTTAGACTTCATATCGGCTCCTTGCACCACTCGTTCCCAGTTGGCGGTTCGCGTTTTCGGGCATCTCGCCGGAAGAGACCCGAGGAACTTGGATCAAGCGGGTGCTTTGAGCGTCTTTAAACTCCGATAATATGCGTAAGCTACAACATCACGACATTGCAGTGGCTTTTTTTATTGGTTTGGTGGAACAAACCAAGCGTGCGTGCGTTCTTAAGGGTGCCACGGGCCTCTAGTTGGTGATAAAATCGCCATTACACTCATTGACCCCGATTTTGGCGAACAAACGGCGCAAGTTGGTGCCTTCAATCAGGCACTGTGCCAATTCATGGAACCTGCGCTGACGATGATTCACCACTCCTAGTCCCCAAATGCAATGACCTTCCGGTCGAAATCGAATTGAACCACACTTGCCCCAAATGCTTTCGGCCCGACCAAACCGTCGAACAGGCTGGCTCTGTCATTAGCAGTTGCCCACAAGAACGCTTTCTGTCGTTTCCGCTGGAATGGTCCCATGCTCACGGAGGCGAGCTCTACTATACTGAGTTGATCATTGCCTCCGACGTTCAAATTGGACTCCCGGCCACGAACTCTTAACGCATTCAGATTGCCTCGTAAGCGGTCCGGGAACAGCATTAGGTCTTTGGTGCCGGTGTCCAACAACACTCGCAGTCTCTGACCCTCGCTATCGACTCGAACCAAAACGTAAATTCCGCCCGCTTCATGTCCGATCTCGAACGGTATTGCGGCCGCTCCATTAATGCTTCCTCCAAACTCGAGGCGACGATGGCGGTAATCCAAAGTGAAGTTCCGCCTAGCCAGTAGGTCGAGACCGATGATCGCGTCGATTCGCGTACCCAGCGCCTGGGAAATTCGGCCCAGATCCAATGCCACCATGTCTAGATTCTTCACTCGGGTCCCTCCCACCTGGACCGAGGGAACACAAACCCGCTCTGCACTAACGCTCTGGTTGAGAACCGAGACCTCAGATGGGCGACCAGCAAGTTTCATCCGCTTGGCTAACGCCGAGTCGATGACGCTCGGCACGGCACCCGTGTCGATCAGCATTGCCTGTCGTGTCATCGACCCAACGCTTCCTTCGACGACGATGGCCCACCCATCAATCAGCCGTAAAGGCACTTGGTCCTGCGCTTGAGCCACGACACTTAACGTTACGAACGCCGATAACAATAACCACCGCTTCATGGTTCCTCCTCCCGGAATGTCCGGAAAAGGAACTAGCGATTGGGCACTTACGAAGTCCTGAAGGTCTGCTGAATATCGGCGAACTCTTCTCTGAGGAAAATGTTAGGTCTGAATTTTCAAGAACTTAAGGAAGATGGATTTGTCACGCGGACGATTTCAGCTGCTCAGAGTGCGCGCGAGAGCTCCGACTATAATGTCCGCACTTTCTTCCGGAGTTCGTTCTTGGCTGGCAAATTTAAGGTGGGTGATTGGACAGTCGTTCCGGACTTGAACACGCTAGAGCGCGGTGGCCGCAGCTTGCGACTACAACCGAAGGTGATGCAAGTGCTGCTAGTACTCGCTGACTCCGCCGGTGAGGTGATCACAAAAGAATCCATATTGAATCGCGTCTGGCCTGGCACGTTTGTCTCGGATGAGGTTCTCACCCACTCTATCTCCGAGCTCCGCAAGATCTTCCAGGACAATCCGCGCGAATCCGGCTATATCCAGACCATCTCCAAAGCGGGCTATCGGTTGGTAGCGCCGGTGACCCAGTTGGTGGCGGAGCAAAACGAAACCATGGAACCACGCCGCCCTTTCCGGGCGGTCTGGCTCTTCGCTTCCGCCGCTCTCGCCATCGCTGCCCTCGTGACGGCTTTTCTGTTGATGCGCCGTGGCCCGCATGTCTCACCTGAGCCAGCCATTCACTCTTTGGCAATTCTGCCGCTTGCCAATCTCTCGGGAGATGCCGAGCAGGAATACTTCGCCGATGGTATGACCGATGAGCTGACTACTCGCTTGTCTCAAATCGGTGCGTTGCGAGTGATCTCGCGCACTTCCATGATGCGCTACAAGGGGACAAAGAAATCCATCCCTGAGATTGCCCACGAATTGAACGTCGATGCCGTGCTCGAAGGCTCGGTCCTTCGGTCTGGCAATCGCGTCCGCATTAGCGCAGAGCTGATCCAAGGCTCGAACGACAAACACGTCTGGGCTGAAAGTTATGAGCGCGACATTGGTGAGGTCTTGGCGCTGCAGGCCAACGTCGCCAGCGTGGTTGCCGACGCGATCAGTATTCAGATTACTTCGCAACAACGCGACAGGTTTGCCAATGCCCGAAGGGTCAACCCGCAGGCTCTCGATTTAGTTCTGAAAGGACGTTACCACTGGAGCAAGTTCAGTGATTCTGAGCTGCGCAAAGCCATTTCCTACTTTCAGCAAGCGATCGACATTGATCCCACATACGCTGTAGCTTATGCGGGGCTTGCGGACTGCTACCACGAACTCGGAGATGCTCCCCCCAAAGAGATCTTCCCGAAAGCCCGCGCGGCGGCACAGAGGGCTCTTCAACTTGATCCCGGGCTGGCCGATGCATACAGCGCTCTCGGCTGGGTGGAATGGACTTACGACTGGCAATGGTCCAGTGCGGAGCGCGACTTTTTGCACTCAATTGAGCTGAACCCGAATTACTCAAATGCTCATGGAATGTATGCCGAATACCTAGACTCGATGGGGAGGTTCGCGGAGGCAGAAAAAGAGCGGACCATTAGCATGCAATTAAGCCCTCTCGAACCGATTATCTATGCGAACGCCGCCGAGCATCTGACGTACATGCGTGACTACGACCGTGCCATTGAAAACTGCAACGAAGCATTGAACCTCGATCCCACCTTTGTCATCGCACAGGGGCGTCTTTCGCAGATTTATTGGATCAAGAGCATGCAAGCGGAAAGCCTTGCTCACCTGATCGAGACCACGTCGCTCAAAGGCGATCATAAGCTAGCCGAGCAAATGAAAGCCGCGCAATTAGGTGGCGGCTACAAGTCCGCGATTCGAGTGCGATTGGACGCAAACCGGTTTGCGAGAGAGCGCGGACAATGGGTTTCCCTCACTGACGATGCCTGGTACCTGCTTTCGCTCGGTGACAAGGATCGCGCCCTCGCTGCCTTGGAGAAATCGATCGCGGATCGCGATCCTTTACTCACATCATTGGCAGTCGATCCGCTGTTTGACAGCGTCAGGTCTGACCCGCGTTTTTCAACAATTCTTGCCCGCATCGGACTGCAGAAATAGATCGCGAGGCGAGAGCGTTCTAGATCCTCTTTACAGACCGACCTTCCACTACCCCCGTACGCTCATTCGCGAGCTACAGGTTCGCGCCATCGAAGTTCTGCGTCTCGCTGATGAAGCGGTCAAGCGTGCGCACACCGCCTTAGAGCATTCTGAACGCAAGTTGCAGCCCTCCCGCAAGCTGAGTCGGACGCTGGCGAATGGTCAATGAGTGATAACGCCTGTTAACGTCAGTTGAGAACCGTGAGAACATTGTGCTTATGGCAAGAACTGTCAAGAATAGAGGCTCAACAATCCAGCGAGTCCCGAAAGGCCAGAAACATCCCTACACACGTTGGGAACGTACGCAGCTTTGGAAAGTGATTGATAAAGCGGTTTGCGATCTCGTCCAAAACCGGGATTTGGTCGAGGATGAATACCACGAATACATCGTTGGCTATATTTGCAAGATCATCGAGACACGCAGAAAAGCGGTGGTAGCTCAACTACAGGCTCAATGAGCGTAATCGCCTGATTACATCAACAATCGCGGCTGGCGGGTTGCTCCCCACCATGTGGGAGAATGTTCCGCATGTTCAAGAAGGACATACTGAACGGCCATTGGAGATTCGTCTTTGCCTCCGCGTTTGTTCTCCTGTTGCTCAACCCGACAGTTTGCTCAGCCGAAACTCAGGCCGCGAGGTGTATCGACCTCCATCTGGCAGAGATGCAGCCGAGCGTGGCTGAGAAAGGCCGAATGCAAGACATGCCTGATACAAAAGCCGCACGAAGGGTTCTTAAGAGGGGCAAGAGGGCAATCCCCGCCCTGATTTCGTGCCTCACGGATGAAAGTAGAACCAAGCATTCTGTGTTCCCGTTCTGGCCCGAAACCACTGTCGGGGACATTGCATTTGTGTTTCTGACGGACTTATTTACCGATTCGACTTGGCAACATCACACTCTCAAGGGGATGCCGGGATGGGACACGGTCATGTCAGAGTCCCCGTCTGGAAGCGCTTCTTTCCAAGCTTGGGACATCTTCGTTGCGAAGCACGGCAGGAAGTACCTTCAGGATTGGTGGTCGAAAACGTGGCGTGAGAAAGAAGCTGCAATTTACTGGGATGAGTCGGAACGCTGCTTTAAGGAGAAGCCATAGAGCGTCACGTTCATTGTTTTCAAGAATCCGAACTCCAGTTGGTGAAAAATCGCCATTACACTCATTGACCAGGATTTCGGGCGAATAAACAGCCACAATGCGGGTCAATTGGTGTAATGGCGATTCGCGTCAACCGTGCTCTCAGGCTAACGGGTCAGACGCAACGCTGCGACCTACCTCTTGGACAAAGGAATGTCCATATCCATCTCCTGTCCCGATGCTAGGCGAAGGGGAGGAACGGGGGCCTGCGAACCGTAATCTGGGGACATCACCATCACCATCAGCGTCAGGTCCCTTCCGGGCGGTACTAACGTCCGATACTTCCCAGTGACCATGATCGAGTGGCTGTTTCCATCCTGATCCATGAAAACCAATTTCGCTTTCAATGGCACGCCGGAATTAACATCTACCACGCGACCAGCGAGAACGGCAGCCCGGTCTAGCACGGCCACGGTAGTTGTTGAAGATGGATGGTCCTTCGTTAGTTCAACGGTTAACGGCTCACGTTTTGGGTCTGCATACAAGGTATCGGAGGGGTCAGGATAACCGTCAGACTCTTTCTTCGCATATAGCTTGTACGTGCCCAAGGCGAAGCCACCGCGAAAGTCGAACTCTCCTAAAGCATTCGCAGTGATTGACCGAGGCGCGATATTCTCGAAACTGATCTCCTGCGGAACGACGTACACCGTCGCTCTGGGCACAAGATTTCCGTTTGCGTCAGTGACGGTACCTTTGATTTCACCTAACGTCTTCTCTTTGGTCTGAGAATAGGCCAGAACAGTTGTGGCGATTAAAGCTAGGGTTAGGAACAACTTCACAGTGGGCCTCCCCAGTCGGCCTTTGTTTCGATTCGCAGAAATGGGTTGTACCCCAGATCAGTAGACGAAATCGGGCGATTACACTCATTGACCCGGATGCATCTTTGCACAGATCGCCTTCCGGGGAAGAGGAAAGCCCAAGGCGGAGGGATCATGATCACCACGATATTGTCGGTTACAGTCGGCCTCATCTGCGCAGCGTTGGCCGCGTTCATACCTAGGCCGCCTTCTGCCGCAAAGGAACGGGCCAAGGAATAGTGTCAGTTCTCCTCACCTAAGAAATTCGAGTGTCAGTTCTGGTGTCAGTTCTGGTGTCAGTTGGTTTTTCGTGGCAACGCAGTTGGCTGCATTTGCGTGCGTGAAGTCCTTAAGTCACAGAATGGCTAAAGGCCAATATTCATGAGGCTTTTGCAGCGTTGTGCGTCCTGATGCGCTGTGGTGCAGGAGGAAGGCGGGAAGGGCAAAAACGCCGTGACAGGGCAGCGTTCTAACCAACTGAACTACGTCCCCGCTTTGTTTAGGGAAGAGCGGAACCCTCAAACTGAAACCAAAACTTGGAATTTCGGCTGTCGCAAACGATTCGGACACTTACTGCTACCTTGTGCACCTCGTCCGCAACCTGATGATTGTAACAGAGCTATTTCACCTCTGTCACACGGCGTGGCTCGTTGCTTTCTCTCAATCTCATGACTTGCACTTCATCCGCGCAACACGCGTTACGCATGACGGAAATTCGTCTCGAGGGCCCACAGCTCTTTACCTCAACGGCCGCCGTCTTGATTTCTACTTCGCCTTATCAATCCTCTTCGCATCCACAGAGATCTCTCGTTGAATCACCATCTCCACTGACGTTCCCGGTTCCAGCCGAACATCACTTCCTCGGCTGAGCAGCGCGATTGCCAATCCGACTGCGCCGCCACCCGCCGCACCAATCCCGGCTCCCTTGCCGCCATTCGTCACTCCGCCAATAATGGCTCCAGTCGATGCAGTTTGCGCGACTGTCCCAATATCCTTGCCCTTCTCGCCGTCCTGGCGGATCGTACCCTCTTCGTCCTTCATCGACGTCTTTTCCGCGCCGGGCATGTTCTCCACCGATCCCGGTAATAGAACCGTATATCCGCTCGGATAGATCATCGACGTGAAGTGCATCAGCAATTCTGCCCGTCCCTTGACGCGCCCGGGCCTCTTGATGTGCGTGATCTTTCCCTGCACGTACGTCCCTGCCGGAATAATGATCCGATCGTTCACAACGAATGGAAAAGTGGTCTCCGCATACACCGGATCGCCCTCCTTCGCTGATTTCGTCGATATAGCCTGTTTCAGCGCTAGCGGCACCTTCGTCCCCGCGGGGATGGAAATCGTCTTCGCGTCCGCGTCCTGTACTCTGGCGGCGGGCTCCGAAGTTTGCGTCCAGCTGAAGGTGACACACACGAAGAGAAACAGAATGACGGTTTTCATACTGACCTCCGGACACGCCCCCTGAGCGAAGCCGTCCTACACAGATTCAGATTGATCTCTTGCCTGTCTGAATGGGATGCAACACTAATGGAAAAAGGTTACTCGCAGACCCTGGATGAGTACAACCTCTCGAACGAATAGCTAACGCCGCACTAAGCTTTCTCGGACATTCCCCATGAATTGCGATTGCAACTTCTGGGCACAGAGTTCCCCGCAAACATGCAAAGTACCTTCGCGGGCCGCGATTCCTTCGTCCCATGCGCATAAATACAGCACTGGCGTCTGATACTCATCGAATGATGTCCACATCAACCACCAGCGGTCCGACGCCCCTTTCAACGTTCCACAGTTCGGTCCCGCACACCGGTAGAAAGGCTTCACGCCCGGCGTCGATTTCCCCGCTTCCATGGTCCCAGCTCCTTCGGCCCGAAACTTTAATTGTATGAATGACTATCCGTTATTTGTACAGCAGATACTTTTCACGCAAACTTCGGAACCGTTGCAGATCGTCCTGCCAATCCTGCGCAATCCGCCTTGGATCTCTGCCTTCTACGAGTGCATCGTAAACACTCTGATTGACTAGCAAATCTTGTATCTTTTCCAACTTAAAATCTCGCGGATACATCTTTCGTAAGGCACCGGCAAGCTCGATTCCTAACTCGGGAGCATCGAGTGCGTTTCGGTCTAGCACAACCATCCGCACCCCTGCACAAGATTGCCCCGCATACACGCTGGAATCCGGCACGAAGGAAGTCGGAACAAATCTCACTCCGGAAATGCCACGCTCATTGAGGTAGCGCGCTAACTCACGCCCCTTAATCCATGGCGCGCCGAGCAATTGAAAGGGTGAGTCGGTACCCCGCCCCACGGACACATTGGTTCCTTCCACCACTGCCACCCCGGTATAGAGTGTCGCCGCCTCCAGGCTGCGCAAGTTCGGAGATGGATTGATCCAGTTCAAGCCTGTCGAGTCGAACCAGTCTCCCCTCCACCAACCTTCCATCGGAATCACTTCCAGCTTTGCGTTGATACCTCGTTCAACATTGAACATCGTCGCAAGCTCTCCCATGGTCATTCCGTGCCGTATCGGAACCTCCCAGTAATTCGTAAAACTCTCTTTTCCTGCATCGGAGAGCGGTCCTTGCACGAACGCGCCAGTTATCGGATTTGGCCTATCGAGCACAACAATCGAAATTGCTGCCTTGGCCGCGGCCTCGAGAAAATATCCTAGAGTTGTTTCGTAAGTGTAGAACCGGCCCCCAGCGTCTTGCACGTCGATGACAATCGCATCCAGTGTCTTCAATACATCGAGAGATGGCCGTCGTGCTGCATCAGTCCCTCCATAGACGCTATACACGGGAACTCCTGTGGCCGTGTCCTTGGTCTCATCAACCTTGATGGTATCCAGCGTTCCACTAACGCCGTGCTCGGGGCTGAAGATAACCTTCAATTCGATGCCGGGTGCTGCGGCGAGTACGTCGATAGTTCGTCTACCCTCTGCATCGAGGCCGGTATGGTTTGTGAGCACGCCAATCTTCTTCTTTGTCTCAGGCGTGCCAGCCAACGGTGCGAAGCCGCGCGCTTGCAAGACGTCGATTCCTGTTTTTACTCCGCCATTCCGTACCGAAAGCTTGCGGGCCGCACTCTGGGCTTCGTTGTATCCCGTGATGCTGTCCGATCGCATGCGATCTTTTTCGGACGGCGCAAGCGATAGCGCCGCCGTCACACTCGTCGCAATCTTGCTTCGTAAAGCGACAGCAGACCCCTTCCCCCTCGGATGAACGGCATTAGACAGAATGACGATGTAAGTCTTCGTTGCCGGATCAATCCAAAGCGATGTGCCAGTGAATCCCGTATGGCCGTACGATCCCACGGGCAATAGCTCGCCTCGATTGCTCGAAAAAGGAGAATCGATGTCCCATCCAAATCCGCGAACTGCCAGTGCTGTTGGCGGCTGTTCGGGTGTAGTCATCTTTTGGATACTCGGACTCGTCAAAATCCTTCCACCGCCATCGAGCAAACGTTGCGCAAAATGAGCCAAATCATCGGCCGTCGAAAACAATCCCGCATGGCCGGCCACGCCTCCCATCCGCCGGGCCGTTGGATCATGCACTACACCCCGCAGCATGCGTTTGTTCTCGTCGTATTCCGTGGGTGCAACCTTGACTTGCCAAGCCGCTGGCGGAAGATACCTTGTACGAGTCATTTTCGCCGGCCCGAACACGCGTTCCTGCACGTAGTCGTTGAGCGGTCGGCCCGACACTCGTTCAATCAGAGCTCCCAGCACTACAAAATTGATGTCGCTGTATACAAAGCTGGCCCCCGGCGTTTGCTGCGGAGCCATCTCGTATGCCATTCGATACGCTGTTTCTTTTCCCGACCAGGATTGTGTCAGGTCGAGATCCGGCGCGAGCCCTGAGTAGTGCGTCAGCAACTGCCGCACAGTGATGTCTTGCTTTCCGTTCTGGCCGAACTCCGGCAGGTACTTCGCTACCGGATCATTCATCTTTACCTTGCCCTGCTCGAACAACTGCATGACGGCCGTCGTCGTTGCTACCACCTTTGTAAGAGATGCGATGTCGAAGATCGTATCTACCGTCATCGGCTCGCGCCGCGGCTCGACAGCTCTATACCCATACGCCTTTCGGTAAATGACAGACCCATCGTGACCGATGACAACGACTGCTCCTGGGATCTCCCCTCTTTTGATTGCGTCGTTTACGACCGAGTCGATCACTGCCAATCGAGGATCATTTTTCGCGCGCGCCGTCGCGCCTAAAACCTGAACGCTCGACGCAGAGAAGACCAGCAACACCACGGCGCACCACCATGCGGCGTAACGCACTACGCCACGAAGCAGGGTGCCGTCTCTCCCGCGGTCCGGCTTGGATTGTCTCGTGAAGATACTTCGACTCTACACAACCACCGCTTCGTTCCTCAAGGTACTCAAGTGCATAGGTACCGCAGGAGTAGCCTCTCAGGACGCTGCCGCAAAGGTGCGCTCCAGCACACAAAAAAACCTGGGTTCCCCGGCACTCGCGACTCTCTTTACCGCCCGCACCCACCTTTGCTATAACCCGGACATAGAACCCAAGCTCAATCTTTCGCCTCACCCTGGCGTGCCCTCTGACTGCGCTCATCAGGACACCCGCTTCTCCGATGCATTCACAATTCTTCGTGAAGCGATTGCCGCTCGCGCATTTCGGGGCTGTTCTCTCGCCGTCACTTTTCAGGGAAAACTCGCTGCGCTCTCTAGCTTTGGCCGCTACACAGACGAAACATCTCCCGCTGTTGAGGAAAACTGCATCTTCGACATTGCCTCCGTGTCCAAGGTCGTTGCCACAACAGCGATGGCCATGACCCTTTATGAGCGAGGCATGCTCGACCTCGATCTTCCGCTCGCATCCATTGTTCCCGAGTTCATTTCAACGAACGCGGATCCAGTCCGTCGCGAAATCACCTTGCGGATGCTTCTCGCTCACTGCTCTGGCCTCCCCGCCTACGAAAAGCTTTTCCTGCGCGTGCATTCCGCCGATGACCTTCTCGAAGCCGCATTTTCTGTTTCCTTGACAGCCGCACCGGATGCTCGCGCCGAATACAGCGACATCGGGTTCATCATCCTTGGTGTCGCGCTCTCTCGTCTCGCCGACGAACCTCTCGATCATTTTTGCCAGCGCGAAATCTTTGGTCCTCTCGCAATGACCTCAACCACTTTTAATCCATCGCCATCAATGCGGTCTCATTGCGTTCCCACCGCCGACGATCAGAAATTTCGTCACCGCATTATCCAAGGTGAAGTTCAAGACGAAAACGCAAGTATCCTTGGCGGCGTCGCCGGCCACGCTGGTCTCTTTTCGAAAGCGCTGGATCTGGCACGCTTTTCACTCGCCATGCTCAGTGGAGGCCAGCCAATTTTGCATCCGGAAACTCTCCGGATCTTTACCACCCGGCAGCCCACACCTCACGGAACCTCGCGGGCTCTCGGTTGGGATACGCCATCCCAACCCTCGCAATCCGGACAATATTTCTCCCCACACTCCTTCGGACATCTGGGCTACACCGGGTGTTCTCTCTGGATTGATCCCGACCGCCAACTCTCGATCGCGCTTCTCACGAATCGTACTTGGCCCGATTGTCGCAACCAGGCCATCAAGCAGGTACGCCCGCGGGTGCACGATGCTATCGTAGAAGCGCTGGAGAAATCGGTTTGAAACGACGCGCTGCCACTCGCACACTTCAAAACCTGCGCACTGAAAAAACTAATCCTGCGTCGTCGAACCTCGATCAGAAATCTGCTCTCGAAATCGCTCGCATCATCAATGCTGAAGATGCAAAGGTGGCGGGCGCCGTCAAACACGCTTTACCGCAAATCGCCCAAGCGATCGAAGCCATTGCTGCTGCCTTGAAAAAAGGCGGACGCCTCATCTACGTCGGCTCTGGAACAAGTGGACGATTAGGCGCGCTCGACGCCTCTGAAATTCCCCCGACATTCGACATGCCTGCGTCCGCCGTGCAGTACATCCTCGCAGGTGGTAGCCGCGCGCTCGGTGCCGCAACCGAAGCCAGTGAAGATTCCGTGGACCTTGGCCGCGCTGAAATGGCGAAGAAGAAGCCCAGCCGCAATGATGTAGTCGTGGGCATCGCGGCCAGTGGGCGCACTCCTTTTACTATTGCCGCTCTTCAATACGCCCGCTCTCGAGGCGCAAAAGCCATCGCGGTCGCGTGTAATCCGCGCTCGCCACTCGGCCGCGCCGCAGATATTTCCATCGTGGCGGATGTCGGTCCGGAAGTGCTCACCGGTTCCACCCGCATGAAGGCGGGCACGGCGCAAAAGATGATCCTGAACATGCTCTCAACCGGTGCCATGACCCGTCTCGGCTACGTCTACGGAAATCTTATGGTCCACGTGGAAATGAAGAACTCAAAACTGATCGAGCGGGGCATCGCGATACTGCAAAGCGCCACTGGGAAAGATCGTGCCTCGGCCGAACAAGCACTTCGTGCATCCCGCAACCGTGTTCCCGTTGCGCTCGTCATGCTAGAAACAGGGGCCAGCCGCGTTTCTGCTTCCCGCGCACTCAAGTTGACATTCGGCAACGTGCGGGCCGCCATCGCAACCGCCAGACGAAACTCTTCCAAAAACAGTCATTCCGATTAACCATCTTCCGCTTGTTGTCATTCCGAGCGCAGCGAGGAACCTGCAATTATTAAAAGGCCAGCGCCACCACGCTACAATACAGATCGGGTCATTCATGGATAAGTTCGTCATCCGCGGCGGTCAGCCGCTCCTCGGCACTGTCCGCATTAGCGGAGCAAAAAACGCGGCTCTTCCCTGCATCGCCGCTGCCCTGCTCACCGACGAGCCTGTCGTCCTCGAAAACGTCCCACACGTTCGCGACATTGAGACCACTCGCAAGCTGCTCGCCGCCATGGGCGCTGAGGTCGAACTCGGATACGGCCGCGCTCAGCACCGCACCACGATTTCCTGCCGCAATCTGATTTCTCCGGAAGCCTCTTACGAACTCGTCAAGACGATGCGCGCCTCTACGCTCGTGCTCGGCCCGCTCGTCGCCCGATGCGGTCGCGCCCACGTCTCCCTGCCCGGCGGATGCGCCATCGGTGCGCGTCCGATCGACCTCCACATCAAGGGGCTTGAAACCCTCGGCGCCCAAATTACGCAGCAGCATGGTTATGTCGAAGCTATTGCCGAGCGCCTCAAAGGTGGCGTAATTAACTTCGAAAAAATCACAGTTACCGGAACCGAAGATTTACTGATGGCCGCCACTCTCGCTGACGGTGACACGACTCTCAACAATTGCGCGCGCGAACCCGAAGTCGCCGACCTGGCCGCTCTACTCAACAAAATGGGCGCCAAGATCCAAGGCGCGGGTACTTCCACGATTCACGTGCAGGGAGTCACCAAGCTCCACGGCGCTCGCCACCGCATCATCCCTGATCGCATTGAAGCTGGAAGTTTTATCATCGCCGGTGCTTTGACGTCCGGCGACCTCAACGTTTCCGGATGCGACCCTTCCCACCTCAGCAGCCTGCTTTCCAAGCTCGAGGCAGCAGGCGTCAAGACCTCAACTTCCGCCGATTCGGTTCGCGTCATGGGCGACAATCCTTTACGAGCTGTCGACATCAGCACGGAAGAATTCCCCGGTTTTCCAACCGATATGCAGGCCCAATTTATGGTCCTGATGACCCAAGCGGAAGGCACTTCGACGATCACGGAAAATATCTTCGAGAACCGTTTCATGCACGCCCTCGAACTCGTACGTATGGGCGCCAACATCAAGATCGACGGACGGCGCGCAGTCGTCCAAGGTAAAACTCCCCTCAGCGCCGCAGCCGTTCTCGCCTCCGATCTCCGCGCTTCCGCTTCGCTGGTACTAGCCGCCCTCGTCGCCGATGGGGAAACCATCATCGATCGCGTCTACCACATTGACCGCGGCTACGAAAATATCGAAGAGAAGTTTCGTAGCGTCGGTGCCCAGGTCAAACGTGTGGGAGATATGCTTCCCAAGCGAACCGCCGCCCGAACATAAGATAACCTTCACAACCCTGTCTTATTGTTAAGCCCCAAAACCCTTGCCGGGCGCGGCCTCCGAGTTGCCAAAACATTCGTCCAGAGATACTATTCGCTCGACGCTAGGGCGCGTGCCTCACCTATCTTCCCCCCACCCTCCACCGTCAAGACTCCTGGAAGCATCCCGGAAAACCACGCCCCATCTCTGAAAGGAGAACTCCCTTGAAACACGTCAAATGGATTGCTCTTGCGCTCTTTGCATTGAGCGTTCTTGCAAGCGCTCAAACCTCTTCAAACGTTTCTGTATTCGCAACAGGGTTCAACAACCCTCGCGGCCTCAAATGGGGACCCGATGGCAACCTCTACGTCGCTGAAGCCGGCTTCGGCGGCACCGCTTCTACCGTTGGACAATGTCAGCAGGTACCCGCTCCCGTCGGTCCTGAGTCCGGTGGTTGGAATGCTCGAATTTCCAAGGTCACTCCCGGCGGAACTCGCTCCACTCTCGTTGGAGGGCTTCCCTCCGCCGCCGCCGCTATCGGAGATGTCCTTGGCGTCGCCGATGTCGCGTTCATCGGCAACCAGATGTATGCGTTGATGGCTGGTGGAGGATGCTCCCATGGCCATCCCAACTTTCCCAATTCCGTCCTAAAGGTCAATTCCGACGGGACATGGTCGCGCCTCGCTGACCTGAGCGCCTATATAAAACTTCATCCCACCGCGGTTACCGAGCCCGACGACTTCGAACCAGATGGCACCTGGTATGGCTTCATCGCCGATGCTGGCGTGCTTTACGCGGTTGAACCAAATCACGGTGAAGTTGATACCATCAGCACCAGCGGCATCGTCAGCCGTTTCATCGACCTCTCGGCCACACAAGGACACGTTGTTCCCACCTCTATCGCCCGTACAGCGAAAGGCTTTGTGATTGGCAATCTCAACACGTTTCCAATCGATCCCGGCAGTTCCGCACGTTACACCGTCAATGCAAACGGCGCAGTCACAGCAATTACAAAGGGATTGACCACAGTTGTCGCGATGGTCTTCAAAGGCGACGATCTCTACGTACTAGAACTTAGCGCTGCTCCCGGATTTCCCACTCCGAATGCCGGCACAGTCGTTCGCATGCGCGGCACTACAATCACCACCGTTGCGACCGGTCTCACTGTACCCACCGGAATGACTGTCGGACCCGATGGCAACCTCTACGTCTCCAACTTCGGCGCGATCCCGGCCCCGACTACCGGCTTGGGGCAGATCGTCAAGATAACAATTCCCTGAAAGTAAGTACCCGACCCCATGCGGACCTCTTCCTGCGTGGGGTTTTCTATTTGCTGCGTTTATACTTCATCAATATCCAGCATCTTCAACAACAATAAGCAGTTAGACCGTGCTTAATCTGTGGCATATAAATGCCCGAGAGCATTCCAAGCGCAAATACTTGTCAAGCCCCCGAACCTGAACTTTTTCTTCTAAGTCATTCACTTCAAGGGAAATGTAGTTAGGGCAAACTTGGCGGGTTTACCCCTTCCAACTTGATATTCTATAAATAGGAAGGATAAATAGGCGCTCGCCCTAGGGGCTGGCGCCTTTTTTATTGCCATCATGATTAAGGGGAAGATCGCAAGACCGCTGCCCATTGCAGACAGCGTCAAGCCAAAACGCAACACCAAACATTCCGGAGAGATCGCCGAACTCGAATTCATGGTTCGCGCGGCTCGCCGCAACCTGAGGGTGCTAAAGCCCTACGGCGACAATCAACGATACGATTGTCTCGTTGAATCGGGAAGCAAGCTCTCCCGCATACAGATCAAATCGACCAACAACGTCGTCGGTCGTGGACTCTTACACGTGAACTGCGGACGCCGTGCCAGCCACGGCCCTACTCCATACTTGCCCAGCGAGGTCGACTTCCTTGCCATTCACGCGATTCCGGAAGATTCCTGGTACATCATTCCTATTGAGAAGGTCTTTCCTCGTATCAGCCTTCTCATTTATCCACGTAATCATCGCAAGCCCGGAGTCTTCGGCGACTACTACGAAGCCTGGCATCTTCTGGAATGACCTCTCTTTGAGAGCACACGAGCCAGACATTCTTATCGTTTGTCATCCTGAGGCCCGCGCTCTTTGCGGGCCAAAGGATCTCTAACTGCAACACTCAGCCCGCCAAACAAATCGTCGCTCTCGAACGATCTGACTAGCTACTAGGACCAGCTACTACCTACTTTTTCGCCTCCGCATACTTCTCCGCGCCCATGAAGTGCAACGAAATGTACGGATCGTTCCCAACGACCCAGCTATCGTGTCCCGGCCCGATATAGAACAGGTCTCCGGGCTTCATCTCAATCACACGGCCATCATCCATCGCCGCTGTTGCCCGCCCCGCCACGACTAACCCTACGTGCTCTACCATGCAGCTTTTCTCACCCGTCATCTTCCCCACATGCTCGGACCACTTCCATCCTGGCTCATACGTTGCGCGACCGATCGTCATGCGGCCCACTTTCACCACCTCAAAACGTCCTTTCTCAAATGTTCTTACCGCATCGGGCTTATCAAATCGCTTCAGGATGACTTCGTACATCGGACCCTCCGAACTGGCCAGCACGAGATTCTCTCATGTCGAACATCCAGGCAGAACATCGAAGAGTCGCTTTGAAACCGCAAACAAAAAGCCGGACGCTTGTTTGCGCCCGGCTCAATCTGCAATCTGAAATCTACAATTTTGAAATCTTCAGTATGCTGCCTCGAGATGCAATGGCTGGTCCAATTTGAACTGCAACCTGCTCTCGGCTGGTACCTTCACCGTCTTTCCGCGTGTCAAAACTTGCGTGCCAGCCCCGGCCGCAGCTCCCGCCGCTGCGCCGATCGCTGCTCCCTTACCGCCACCGGCAATCGCACCGATTACTGTTCCGAGCACTGCGCCGCCGCCAACCATCGTCGCCGTCCGTTTGTTCTTTCCCAAACCTTCTCTTCCTCTTTGCTCGATATCTTCCGTGCTCACCATGTAGCGGCGACCTGCCACTCGGACCGACTGCAGATCGAGTACCAGGTCCGAGGTGCCCGACACCGTTCCCTTGTTTCCTAGCTCGCGAATCACGAGCTCAGCTTCCGAACCCTTCGGAATTACCGTTTGCCCGGATTCATCCACGATATTTTCCGCGACATCAGCCGGGAACACCTGTCCAGGACTCGCGGCTTTCGAATCAATATCTTGATTCGTGATAATCGTGATCACACTTCCCATTGGTAACGTCGCTTCCGCACCGTAAACAGGTGGTGCGCTTCCACGCTGCGACAGTACCGGGTCCGATTCATTGCTAGTCGGTGCGCCCTGATTGTTTACTGGTGCGCTTTGTCGCGTCCCTGAATCCTGCGGATAGATTGTCGACCCCGACTGCGCAGAACTCGAAGTCCCGGCGCTGTCAAATTCGATAGATTGAATCTCGGACACCAGGTAGCGCCGAATGTCTCCGTTCTCACGGAAATTGATCGCCTGGCTTGTCGCGCTCACGAGCGTTCCGGTGTGCGTCGTTCCATCTCTCATCGTTATCGTGTCGCCCCACGCCATCGTCGCCAACAGCGCGGACAGCGTTCCCACAACAACTCGCATCAACGAGACCCGATTAAACATTGCTCCTCCATACCAAGGTTGGATGCCCTCTTCGGTTTTCCAGTTGGGTGGATCCGAAAGTACCATTCGCAACCGGAGCCTTCGTGATTACTGCTCTGCACGCCTGAGCGCTATCATCTTCTCGTTCAAGCATTTCACCCGTACCTTCTGAAATCATGGGAGTTCGTATGAAATCCATCCTCCTGCTGTTACTGTTGGCTTCCCCTTTATTGGCGCAAAATAGCAAGACTTCGGGATCCTCAGACTCTGCCCTGACTGAACCTTCCCTTAGTGCGGCGAATGTGGATCCCGCTAAGTTGGCTGATATCCACCGCTTGTTCGAATTGACTGGGGCCGCGAACCTGGGCGCGCAGATGATGGATTCCATGAGCAAAAACGTCAAGCCACTCATGACGAAGAGTCTGCCACCCGGAGATTACCGTGAGAAACTCATCAATCTCTGGTTTGACCGGTTCCGCTCCAAGTTCAACCCCGACACGATCCTGGATATGGCCATCCCCGTTTACGATAAACACCTGACACGGGAGGACATTCGTGGCCTAATCGAGTTTTATCAGACGCCACTTGGACAGAAAGCCATTCACGAACTTCCGTCAATTCAAAGTGAGCTCTTTGAAAAAGGAAGTAAACTCGGACAAGAGGTTGGTATGACTTCCATGAGAGAGGTTCTCTCGGAAAATCCCGAGATCGCCAAAGCGCTAGAAGAAGCTGCCAAAGCCGCTTCTCCAAAATAGATCGAAGCACCCTTACATCTTGTCATCCTGAGTCGCGCGTTCTTTGTGGGCCGAAGGATCCCTACAAGCTGCAGTGCACGCCTGCAAACAATGCACTGCACTCGATGCTCTCAACCACCAACCCGCTACTAACTACCAGCTACTTCTCGCAACCCATCACTCCCACCACAACGTCCTGCCCATTCAAAACCACGCTCCGCAGCTCTCGGTTCCGAAGCTTCACCGAGGACCGCACTCGTCTACCTTCCGCATCAAACATCTGCAGCTCAGATCCTTTGTTGCAGGGAACTTCAATCGATACTCGTTCCTTACGATGGTCGCGCTCCATACCGTTTCCTTCGTCCACTTCGGCAGCTCGCGAACTTCTCAGCCATGCCGCGAACACGATCCTGTTATCAGCTCGGCGAAATAACGCGACCTCTGCGGAGGAACCTCCCTTGCCTTGCCAATTCAATCTCTGTACCGGCTGTCCCAATATCTTCCGAAAGAACTCGAGCGCCCGGAATGCCGGCTTCGGCTTCCCTTCCGCATCCACTAACCCAAGATGGTAATTCGCCTCGTCCGGTGAGAAGTGAGTCCGCGACGGAGAGAAATCATCAATCCGATACCATGCCGTTAGCGACACGCGCGGCGACGCCAGCGACATCACTTCGGCCTTGAACAGAACGTTTGCCTGATAAGCCGAGGTGTGCTCGTAATTGTAATAGGCATGGATCCCCCACTTCGTCGCTTGGTTTGGAAGATAACGGTAATCCGCATATCCCATTTCATTGATCCAGAAGTCCGCCCCCGGTGCATCACGACTGATCAACTGGCTCATTTGGTCAATCCAATCCTTGTAAATCGTCTCTAGGCGCTCTTCATCCCACGTTTCCGGATACGCGTGCATCGCGATCACATCCACGTACTCGCCGATCCCATGCTTCGAGATCAGCTCTCTAAAAAATTCACCCGGGCCGCGACTCATTCCTCCTAAGACCAGAACGGTCGCTGGATCCGCTCGTCGCATCGCAACCGCAGTTCGCCGGACCAAATCGGCATATTCTTCAACCGATCCCTTCCAGTACTCCGCATTATCGGGTTCATTCCAGATTTCCCACGCACAAATCTTTCCGCGGTAGCGCGACACAATCTTTGACATGAACGCTGCATATAGCGTCACATCTCGTGGAGGCTCGGCCCAGAACATCTCATGCTTCTTCGATGCCCATTCCGGCGTGTAGGCCACATACGGAATCAGTTCGATACCTGCGCGATCTGCTTCTGCCACCAGGTTGTCCCAGAATGCCCACTCGTACTTGCCCGGCGTCTTCTCAATTCCGTTCCAGCTGAATGCGCACCTCAGATATCGAACTCCCAATTGTTTCGCGACTTGCAAATGCCGACGCACGCGCGACGGATCGCTGGTTCCATCGAAGTAATCATCCGCAATTGCGACCGCCATCCGATGCCAGCTCGCTGACGGTTCGCCACTCGAAATCTCGTCATCTACATAGTGAAAGTGATTCAAAGGCAGCGCGCGCCCATGCTCGCTCGCCGCGGCCGGCGCGGCATCCGTTCCCGTCTGCGCGAAGGAGATGGCAAGCACGAACAGAACGATGACTGAACAACCTTGCGCAAGCCCTGCCATCGAGAATCCGTCGCGATTATTAAGAGAAATGGACACTGTGATCAGCCCAATCAGATCACGTCGTTCTATTCCCTGTCATCCTGAGGCCCACGGTTTTTCGGGCCGAAGGATCCCTGCGTTCTTAGCTATGCCGGCGGTGCTCGATCCAATCACGTTGTTGCGGAACGTGCCCCTTTCTTATTTTCGGCCGACGATCGATGAGCGATCAACGACTGAGCGTCCAAAACAAAAGCCGGACGCTTCCGCCCGGCTCAACACAAATCAACAATCACAACTCAACAATCACACTATCTATTCCTCCCTTGCCCACCGTGACCACCATGGCCACCGCGTCCCCCATGACCGCCTCGGCCATTGTGCCCACCACGACCGCCGCGACGCCGTCGTCCGCCACCGCCACCTCCTGGACGAGGGCCCCGATCACCGCGCGGACCGCGATCCGGCGCAGCTTCGACTGAGTGCGGCGCATCCACACGATTGAAGTTTGGCTCATCTTCTTCATCGAACTCAGCACCACCCTCGATCACTGCTGACGGTGCCGAGGTGGGAGCCGGCGCAGGTGCCGCCGCCGTTTCCGCCGGTGGTGCTCCGCCGCCCATCTTCGCCCGTTGCTCTTTCAGAATTGCTTTGCGGGACAGCTTGATACGATTCCCTTCGACTGCCAGCACTTTCACGAGTACCTGATCGCCTTCTTTCAATTCGTCGCGGATATCTTTAATGCGGTGCTCGGCAACTTCGCTGATGTGGAGCAACCCATCGGTTCCCGGAATGATTTCGACAAATGCTCCGAACTCTGCCAGACGCGTAACCTTTCCGAGATAAGTCTTCCCTACCTCTGCGGTCGCCGTCAGATCACCAATGATCTGCAACGCCTTGGCCGCCGATGCTTCATCGTTGGAGGCAACGTTGACCTTGCCTGTGTCCTCGACGTCGATCTTTACGCCTGTCTGTTCGATAATGCTGCGAATCATCTTGCCGCCAGGCCCAATCACGTCGCGAATCTTGTCGACTGGAATCTGCAATGTGTAAATACGCGGCGCATATGCCGAAACCTTCTCGCGTGCACCGCCAATCACATCCTGCATTTTGTCGAGGATGAACATTCGACCGCGTTGCGCTTGCGCCAGCGCTTCTCGCATGATTTGCGGCGTAATGCCCATGACCTTGATATCCATCTGCAACGCAGTGATGCCATCGCGCGTTCCGGCAACTTTGAAATCCATGTCGCCGTAGTGATCTTCCGCACCCGCGATGTCGGTCAGGACGGCGTACTTCTCGCCCTCCTTCACCAATCCCATCGCCACTCCAGCCACGGGCGCTTTCAACGGCACGCCTGCATCCATCAAGGACAACGACGCACCGCAAACTGTCGCCATCGACGACGACCCGTTCGACTCGAGGATGTCCGACACCACTCGCATCGCGTAAGGCCACTTCTCCTCATCCGGCAGCACCGCAGACACCGCGCGCTCTGCGAGCGCGCCATGTCCAATTTCTCTCCGCCCCGCACCGCGTAGAAAAGCAACCTCCCCCACCGAAAACGGCGGGAAATTGTAGTGTAGATAAAAGCGTTTTTTGGCTTCGCCTTCGAAGACTTCGAGGCGCTGCATGTCGTCGCTGGTGCCGAGGGTAGTAGTTACGAGGGCCTGGGTTTCGCCGCGGGTGAAAATCGCCGAGCCGTGAGTGCGGGGCAGAACGCCGACTTCGATCCAGATGTCGCGGATTTCGTTGAAGGCACGAGCATCGGGACGGCGTTTCTGTTCGAGAACCTGTTCGCGGAAAATGCGTTCACGAAGAACTTCGAAGTACTGAGCTAGTTTTCTCTTGGCGTCTTCGTCGTCTTCGGGAATTGCTGCGGTCAGTTCTTTCTTTAAATTCTTGACGAGCTCATAGCTTTCCGACTTCGGATGTTTCTTGGTGTCGAGCGCATCGGAGAGGCGATCGCCAATTTTCTTTTTCAGATCGTTGTAATACTTTTCGTCGAAGTCGGGTGGAGCGACTTCGCGCTTTTTCTTTCCAACTTTGTTTCGAAGGTCGGAGATCGCAGCGCAGATCTTTTTGATTTCGGCGTGGGCGAACTCGATAGCGTCGACCACTGTTTCTTCTTTCACTTCTTTAGCGCCGGATTCGATCATCACTATGCCATCGGCCGATCCGACGACCATGATGTTCAGAAGACTGTCGCGCATCTCAGCATATGTTGGATTGACCACAAACGCGCCATTCACCAGACCCACTCGAACTGCGCCGACGGGGCCGAGGAATGGAATGTCAGAGAGGGTGAGAGCGCAAGACGCGGCGTTGATGCCGACGACGTCAGGGTCGTTTTCGGTATCAGCGGAAAGAACAAAGGCGATGACCTGGGTTTCGCAGCGAAAGCCTTCGGCAAAGAGCGGGCGGATGGGACGATCGATCTGGCGGCTGGTGAGAATTTCGCGTTCGCTGGGGCGTCCTTCACGCTTGATGAAACCGCCGGGGATGCGTCCGCCGGCGTAGGTGTACTCGCGGTAGTCGACGGTGAGCGGGAAAAAGTCGATGCCTTCGCGCGGGTCTGCGTTGGCGACGGCGGTGGCGAGGATGACGTTGTCGCCCATGCGGACAACAGCCGACCCATGGGCCTGTTTGGCGAGCTTGCCGGTTTCGAATGAGAGTTGTTTGCCGCCGGAGAGTTCAACGGAGACGGTGGTAGGTTCAGGCTTCATATTTTATTTTCCTTTTGGGACAGGAGGGCGGGAGACACAGAGATGGTCTCCGCCGGTGAGCGACGAAGGTCGCGTAGTCGAGTTGGCGTGGAAAACGCACGTTACCGAGCTTCTGGATCAGAAACCGCCGCCCCACGACGGCGAAATGGAGGAAAGCCAGGGACACAGCCCTGGCGGTCTCGAAAGTTACTTACGGATGCCGAGTTTCTGAATAACCGACTTGTAGCGCTCGGAGTCGTACTTCTTGAGGTAGTCGAGCAAACGACGCCGTTTGCTGACCAGCATGAGAAGTCCGCGGCGCGAGCCGTGGTCTTTCTGGTGCGTTTTAAAGTGCTCCGTCAGCTGGCCGATGCGTTCGCTGAGCAGCGCGATTTGAACTTCAGGGCTACCGGTATCGCTCGCGTGCGTGCGGTATTGGCCAATGAGGGATTGTTTTTGTTCTCGGGCTAGCACTTCCCTGGTGCACTCCTGTCTCTAGTGTTTTTCGTTGTCGTTGTAACGTCTTTTAATTTAACACGTTGTGGGAAGAAGTGTAAAGGCAGCAGAACGGTTGTTGGTCGTCGGTCGTTGGTCGCTGGCGAAAAATCGGAGGCCATAGATTTTCACGGATCATGCCGCTCGGGGAAAGCAGAGCGGACGTTGGGTGGTGGTTGGCGGTGCCGTAAAGTGGGCCAGTGATGAAACGAAACTCACCGCAGAAAGCAAAGAGTCACAGAGATGCATGTGTGATAGCTATACGAAGGTCGGGTCGGGTAAGCGGTGAATAATTGTGGACTGTCGGTTTGGATCGTTCCTCGGTCAGACTTTGTGGTGCGCACCCTTCGAAAACCGCGAAGGGCGCGGCAGCCCTCGGTTCAGTAATTCCTAGGGTGAGCCAGCCCAGCCTCCACCTCAATCTAACAACGTGAAGATGGGTCACCCACCCAGGTGTATTCTCGGTCATCGGGGAGACAGCCGCTTTGTTTGAGATTGCCCCAGGTCCCAACATCATTCGACGAATCACGGATGGCTTATTGGCGCTGGCCAAAGCGTTCTTACGTCCGTTGCGTCATCATGCGGCGCGGTTCGTTTTCTTCGAGATTTAGTGGTCTTCTATGTTGTGATTCTTCTTCTCCTTCACTTTGGCGGGTACCGAAGCTGGAATCCGCAGTTCCACAGAGTTCATGAGACCTTCCACGATGCCGCAATCAGTTCAGTCCCTCTGGCTCTCTTCGGAGCCATTTTGTTCTACGTCTTCACATTGCAAAAACGTGACCGGCTCTGATTTCTGCGGGCTGTCGACCTCTGCGACTGTCGATCACTACCTCTCTGCCTCTTTTCTGTAATGCTGGCGCACTACTCGCTCACCACAGCAAACTCCGAAGGGACGAAACGAATGGCAAGCCTCCTACAAATTATTCCTTACTCTTCGTCGACCAGAGGAAGCAGGTTGTTCTTGAACACTGCGGTACCGATGGCACGACCCAGCTGTGCTCCTGCCACCTGGTCGGTACGAAAATGTATTCCACCGTAGACGCGGGCATCGGAGATGTCATCGGTAATCTGCCGTAGCGAAGTGTATTGCAACACGATGCTGGGCACGGCAGGATTGCTCAAAGTGACGGAGAATCCAGCTTCGCCATAAAGACGTCGCATGACCTCGGCGGCCGCGCCACTTGCACTGCCGTGAGCCGAGGGATAGCTCGGGAAACAGGGAGTGACGATGAATGGAACGTAGCTGAGATCAGGATTGGTTTCGGGATTACCATCCGTGTCGCCTGCATGAATTGCTGTTTCAGGACGCCAGAAGTTGTAGTGGTACTTGTTGACGAATGTCGCAATAAGGCTGTCATTGTTTGCCATGTTGATCAATGCTAGGGCACGAGCATTTTCGGAAAGAGAACGGCCTTGCTCTTGAGCTACTTGCCGCGCGGCCTGATTAAACACCTGAGTTGATGAGGTGGCCGCGTAGAAGAGCGCCACATTTGCGCGATCTGGAGGCCGTTCTGTACTGGCGACGTCCCCGACCGTCATTACTTCGTTGTAGGTTTTTGTGTATCTGGTGCTGGTGAGCGCTGGTGGCGGACCGAGAAGAAAATCACTAGCCCTTGCGATGCCGAACGGAGTCACGTCCTGCCATTGAAAGAGGATTCCAACTGCGACTCCATTCACAATCGGGCAGCTCGGTGTTGCTTGCCACTCTCCTGGAACAAGAGGGCCGGGTATTTTGACTCGCGCAGGCGAAGATCCGTCGTTGGCGCGAAGAGCGACCATGGCCGAGGCGGCTACGTCACCCGTTGCGATGCCGTCAATTTTGGCTTGACCGTCTGGTATCTGTGACAGCGAATTCGCGCGAGCGGCATCGAGTGCGGCAGAGGGAAAGTACGCGTTAACCACGCCATAAGCAGCCTCGATAGCTGCTGCTTCGGCTGACGCGCCTTTCGGGGCTGTTATGGTTCCAAGATATGGTTGGTACTGACCTGTGATGGCATTGACGGCTTCGAATACAGCCAGTTGCACGATAGCCCCGTATCGCGCTTGAGCGAATGGATTCTGCTTGTTCGCGACGAATGTATTAATCGCGATGGTGTTCCAGTCGGTAACGGCGTCAGCACTAGCGAATGCGGACGCGAGCACAAGGCTCAGCATCAACAAGCTCAAGAACCCGAGTGTTCCCTTCGATGTTCTGCCATTAAGTCTTTTCATTAGTCCCCTCCGAAGTGTTTCAGTAGCTTGCGGTGGGCGGCATGATTACGATAGGCGGCGAAAGCGGTCAATGAATGCCACATCAATTTCGCATCAACATGGGATAGACTTGCAAAGCATTGAAATGAAGTAATTTGACGTGGTGTAAGATGGTGGGCACTACCTCGGGGAGCCTGCATGCCGGGCCCGATTCTTCGCTTCAACGATACTGAACTCGACTTAGGGCGCTATCAGCTCCGGCGCAACGGCAACTTATTGCGCCTGGAACGACTGCCGATGGAGTTATTAGTGCTTCTCGCCTCAAGGCAGGGAGAACTCGTAACTCGCGAAGAGGTCGTGGAGAGGCTTTGGGGTAAGGATGTCTACCTCGACGCCGAGCAGGGAATCAATACGGCCATTCGCAAAATTCGAATCTGTCTGCGGGATACCGCAGAGAAACCCAAGTACATCCAGACGGTAGTGAACAAAGGATATCGCTTTGTTCCACCGGTCACAATCAATGAGCCGCCGAGCACCATTTCGGCTCAGGATTCGACAGCACCCACCGACGCGCCCGTCGCACCACCTGTTCTGGTGCGCATTCGCAGCTTCCGTGCATCTTTCCTTCGCCCATGGATATTGATTGCAGTGGCGGCTATGTCGGTGCTCCTACTGTCTGCGATTGGATGGTACCTGTACACACACCGCAGCGTGGATCGGACGCCCATAAGTTCGATAGCGGTACTGCCGCTGGAAAATCTGTCTGGAGATCCCGCGCAGGAGTATTTCGCGGATGGAATCACGGACGAATTAATCACCGAGGTAGCGCATCTGCATCCTTTGCGTGTGATCTCAAGAACGTCCGTCATGAGGTACAAAGGTACACGCAAGCCGCTCAAGGAAATCGCCGGAGAATTGGGCGTAGATGCTGTTCTGGAAGGGTCGGTCACGCGGTCTAACTCCCAAGTACGAGTTACCGGCCAACTCATTGAGGCGCGAACCGACACCCATTTGTGGAGCGGAGAATATACGCGCGAAATGCGCGACATTATTTCTCTTCAGCGAGAGATCGCAGGCGACATTGCCCGCGAGATACAGCTGCACCTGCTACCCGAGCAGCAAACGCGGATAACGACGGCATCTCCGGTCGATCCTGAAGCCCACGAGTTATTCTTGAGGGGGCTTCATTTTTGGGACCAGCGCACGGCGGAATCCATGGTGCAAGCCACCAAGTATTTCAACGATTCGATAAACCGCGAACCAGGTTTTGCCCCAGCATGGGCCTATCTTTCCACCTCATACTGCATCGCGAACAATCTAAACGCAGATGAGCCGAAAGCAGGGTATCCGAAAGCGCTAGAAGCGGCGCAGCGAGCTTTGCGGCTGGACCCAGGATCCGCCGAAGCTCATACCGCAATGGCTTGCACACGCAACCTGTTCGAGTGGAACTTGGAGCAGGGCGAAGCAGAGCTGCGCAAAGCAATCGACCTCAACCCGAGTTACGCACTGGCGCATCAGTGGTATGCATGGGTGTTATTACGAACAGGACGACCAGAGGAATCGAACAATGAGATGGGCTTGGCCCTGCGAAACGATCCGCTCTCGTTACGAACGAACCTGACCTATGTAAATGACCTTTTACAGGCGAGAAAATACGAGGGGGAAATCAAGCAGGCGTTAGAGGTGGTCCAGTTATATCCCGAAAACGTCGGAATTCATCGGTCGCTCGCAGAAGGTTATGAACATACAGGCAAGCTGGGCAAGGCCAAGGAGGAGTTCGACAAATTTCTGGCCGGGGGTGGCACGGGCAATTCGCCGAGGGTGACTTGTCAGCGGTTGAGCTTTCTTCAATGCCAACAGAAATTCTATAAGCTCGACTCTGAAAAGTGGTTGCTCGACGTGGAGCAGAGACGTAAAAACGGCTATTACGTCTCACCTGCCGATTATGCGCGGATATATCTACGACTCGGGGATAAACGGCAAGCAATCCGCTGGCTGGAATCCGCATACGAGCATCGTTGTACCATCGTGCTCGATTTGACTCTGCCGGAGTTTGACGAGCTTCGCTCCGAACCGGCGTTCCAAGCGCTGGTAACTAAGGTGGGACTGCCGCGAGCTGTTCAATGAGTCTTGACCGTCGGTTAAAAGGACATCATCACTGATCGCTTTGTGCCCCGGTCCCCGCTCCTGTTTTTTGGCGCGAACCTTGGATCAGAAATACTCTTCGTTTTCCCTGGATGACGCTCCCCTCGCGATCGCGTGTAGTCCACTCGGATTCGATCTCTACCAGACCCACATCGCGCAATACATAGACCCGCATGTCGAAGCGGCGATGCATATTTTCCAAACATTGGAGGAATAGAACGCAGGGTCCGCAGTCGCGAACTAGCTCGACGTCAATTACAACTGAAGGTGAAAAAGTGCGACTTTCGCGAATGCTGAAATCGGCGCAGCCGATGGGAGTTTATCGGTTTACAGCTCGGTGGGGAGTGATAGCTGAACATCGGACCATCCCAGGTTAGCGCCCAACGGACGGGCGCGAACCTGGGGCACCAGGCGGAGTCATTGGCGTTTCATGTCGGATGGATCGATCAGTAATTGCGTTTGGATAAGGTGAGGGGCTTTGCGCGAATCCGGTTCCGAATGTGCCAATACAAAAGCAGAGGGTGAGCAGCGATTGCGGTAGGCTCTTCACGGAGACCTCCTTTACAGCCGTAGCATAGTCGAGGGTAAAAGGATCTTGATTTAAACGAATTTGTTGAAATTGCCAAGGTTTTTCGAGTGAAAGTGGCAGTTTCGATCAGCTGCCTAACAACGCGTGATCTCAGATGCCCAGCTTCGGGTAGGAGTTGCGAGCAATCAAACCATTCCCGAGCATGAGGCTCCTGAACTGAGGGCGAAGCCGCGACTTCATAATGGTAAGCTGCCCTAATTTGCCAACACACTTGAAACCCATACGGGCAGGGTCAATGAGTGATAACGTGTGATTTCGACAAATCACAAGTCTCAAACTGGTTCAATTGAGAATCAATCGGTGCTGTTCACAGCACCCATGGAGGATGACCCCCGCCTTTCCTGTCCGTCCCATGCTGAGGTTCCACAGAGTGACGGCGATTGTTGATGGGGTGCAATGCATTGTTTCTCAGCCGCGAATTGTGCTCGCTCAGTGCGGTTTGCAATTCTCGGAATACCCGGTGTAGCTCGGGTCCTTCCTGAATGCGTATGGCTTCCTCGCAAAGCAGCTGGATACGATCATTTAAGCGGCGGCTGGGCATGGCGGGATGAGTAAGTCTGCCACACTCATTTGTGGCAAGGCATACCTTGAAACATGTAGTTACCAAAGGCGAAGAACCGTCCTGCCTTCGGACTCAAGCATAGAACTTCAGTTATGTTCCTCGATCGCGATTCTTACGCTTGAATAAGGTCATCTTCTTGGGTGAGGATCGATCATGAAACGTTTACTGTTGTTTGCAACGCTCTGCATGACTCTGGCTCAAGCGAAAGAGCGCCCGGTTGTTCATTCTGGTGTTCTGTTGCAGATGGATTCTGTTGAGTGCGGAGCCGATCAGAAAAGTGGAAAGACTTTTGCTGGTGAAGTATTAGGCACAGATGCGGCCCATCAAAAGATGCAAACGCTGCTTTGTCAGGAATATCTCTTGCAGACAGATCGTATTCTCTATCGCATTCGTCCAAAGGACGACAAACATCCAGTCCTTCTCCCCGTCGGAGAGAAAGCACAGTTCAGGATCGAAAAGGATCACATGCGGCTTCGGGTCGAAGATCTGGATGACAAGGAGCGAGAATACATCGTGATTTCCATGACCCCGCGAACCGAAGAAACTGCTCACAAATAACGAAAACTCCATTGCACTTGTTGATCTGCGGAAGCCATGACGTTCTGCTTGCCCTATTCTATGGCAGTGTGAACAAACCCTGATCGGTTTGCAGAGATCCTAAAGAGATATGGACCGTCACCTGTGAAGCGCCTTGGGTCCACACGCTTTAGAATGTGTCTGCATGGTCAAACGAGCTCCCGCCAAGCGCCGTCCGAGAAAAGCCAAGCCCAATACAACCGGTTTGTCTCCGAGTGAAGCAATCCTGGGGAATTTGCAGGGAGTAGCTTCTGATGTTGCAGCCGCTGTCGAGAAAGTTGGTGGGAAGGTAGTTGCCAGTTACAAAGAACCGCTGGGCGGACATCCAGTGTTGCTTGCGATTTTGCCGATCAATGCGATCGAGCCCACACCATTTCAGCGAGATCTTTCGGATGCCCATCACAAGCGCCTGGCTGACGTGATCGCGAAGACGGGACGTTATCTTGATCCGGTGATTGCGGTCGTAGCGCCTACGGAAGGATTCTGGACTCCGAATGGGCGTCATCGTTTGGCGGCCATGCGTCGTCTCGGTGCAAAATCTATTGCCGCGCTGATCGTGGTGGATCGCGAGGTCGCGTGGCAGATCCTGGCTCTGAATACTGAGAAAGCCCACAACTTGAAAGAGCGAGCGCTCGAGGTGATTCGCATCTATCGAGGGCTTGTGGATGAAGACGCTTCGCGAGTCGAGGCGAATTTTGCTTTTTACCTCGAGGAGAGTGCCCTTGTCACGCTTGGAGTGTGTTACGAACGCGTTCCACGTTTTGGTGGAGGGGCGTATCACTCTATCCTGCGGCGCTTAGAAGAGTTTTCCAGTGAACCGCTGCGCGCCGCCCTGAAGGTGCATGAGAAACGTGCCACGATGGTGCTCGATCTAGAAGAGAAAGTTGGCGCGGTTGTGAAGAAGCTGAAAGAGCGTGGATTGGTCAGTCCTTATTTGCGCTCATTTGTGGTGGCGCGGATCAATCCGCTGCGATGGATCAAAGGCGAACCTCCACCACTCGAGGAAGTATTCAAGACCATGCGTGAGCGAGCCATCAAGTTCAACACTGACAAGATCAGGCCGCAGGACCTGGCTGGCGCCGCCGGACCGCCGGATGAGGTCTGACGTTACTTCAGGGTTTGTTCGCTAGCGCGACGATAATCACGGGCATTGCGATTGCGAGGTCATCAGGTGTTCAGGAGAGGTTCAGCGACGCGGACCTCACCTCCCCTCGGCTTAGCATCGCTTTCAGGACCTTGCGAGTGATGGCTGTGGATCTCGCATGCGGACACTCAAGGTGCTCTCTTCGCGAATCGCTGTCAACTGGGCGAGTGAGAATGCCGCCACCGCCAGTCCGAGATCACGTACCCCGACATCAAGAAATTTGCCCATCGTGAGCAGGTTCAAAGCGATGAGGACGAGCCATGCTGTGACCACATAGGCACCAATCTTCGTAAAGTGTGAAAGAACGACGATGCCAGCGATAATCTCGATAACGCCGACGATGTGCATGAATGTTGCCGGACTTACTGGAATCAGCTTTGTAGCGAGCGGATTCAGATAAGCCTCCCAATTGGTCAAGAGATTGAAGACTTTGTCGAGGCCTGCAGCGATGGGGACGAATCCGAACAGTATGCGAAGTGCCCACCAGGTGGTATTCAATCGACTGTCTGTGTTGTGCATTTTGCCTCCTGCCTGAAATAGAGTGATTCGGGGAAAGCTGGTTACAACCCCGCGCCGGAGTGGACCTCTCGAATGTATGTAACCTTTTGGCTTGTCGGCACTCTATCGAATAGGCGACCAATATGAGTTCTACTGCTCTCGATTTACTGAATACGGCCAAGGCGCTATCGGATGAGGAAGTGGTCCGTCGCGTATTGGAAGGGGAAACGGCGTTGTTTGAGCTCATCATGCGACGTTACAACCAGCGGCTGTATCGCATGGCGAGGGCGATTCTGCGCGACGATGCCGAAGCGGAAGATGTCACGCAGGATGCATATGTCCGCGCGTACCAACATCTAGGCCAGTTCGCTGGACGTTCGCAGTTCGCGACATGGCTGACACGGATTGCGATTCATGAGGCATTGGCGCGGTCCAAACGCCGCAGGCGGACCGAGCAGTTGGAAGGAAATAGCTGGAACCAGGACACCGAAAACAGGGAGGACACCGTGCCCGCGAATGCACCGAATCCAGAAGAGCAACTCTTAGCGTCCGAATTGAGGAGTGCCCTGGAAGACGCAATCCTGTCTATTCCTGAGCAGTACCGGTTGGTCTTGATGATGCGCGACGTGGAACAGTTAAACACCGAAGAGACCGCCGCCGCTCTCGAGCTCACGGAAGAGAACGTCAAGGTGAGGCTTCATCGAGCGCGGGGCATGGTACGAAAAAATCTATTCGCACGGGCAGGTGCCGATGCGCCCAGAGCATTCGGATTCATGGGGCAGCGCTGCGATCGGCTGGTCGCAAGGGTTATGGAGAGGATTGGCGCTACCGCAAATCGGGTCATTCGCTGAATTCAGGTCTGGTGTGGGATGACAATAAGTCTTTTAGCACCCCGCACAAATGGGTGATGAGTGCTAACGCCTGATTACGGCAGTTGATCTCTCATTGGCTGTTACCGGCTCAGAATCTTGTGAAGCTGTTGTCGAAGTTCAGCGAGAGATTTTCAGCCTTAGACGCACTGGCCGCTAGGTGGGAACTTCAGGGCTGCAAGGCAACCATTGTGTGTCGCGAACTGGACGAAACCAAGCAATCACCCAGATAGATGTTAACCGATCCGCACTTGTGGCAATGGAGAAAAACTGCGTCACTCAGGACAGCTTTCGCGGGCGCAAACTCGGCCTTCGACTCATATTCGTTAAGACACATGAAGGTCCCACACGTTTTGCAGTTCACGCCGCAGAAATAGTTATAGGTCACAACCATAAGAGCATGGAAACCTTGCGTTCGTGGTGGCTAATTAGGTGATACAGCTTGGCGAGAGACGCGGGACGTGCAAAGAGCTTCAGCTGGCAACACCGGCTGTCGTTAGGTCGAACCATTGTACGCCCATCGCATCGCTTTTCTTCCGAAGCATCGGGCCATTGGCGGCTCCGCAGGTCTGACCTCTTTGCCGAAAGCACACAAGCGCTGATGCTCTTCGAGGTCATTCTTCGCGCGTTCCATATCGACGTTTTTCCTCGCGGCAAATTCCGTACTTATTCGATAAAAGGCAGCAGCGCAGGCTGCGACATAGCGCTCCAGGCTCAACTCAAAAATTCCCTCAAGGTACTTACAATCACCACATTTCAATGCGTGTGCCTCCCGCCAAGTTTCAAATGTCACAACGATTGTCTTCGCGCCAACGGGTCGGTAGTGGAAGCTATCGACAGCTTAGGTGCCGGGTTCAACAGCGCCAGAGAGAAGAAGAAAAGAAGTATCGTAAAAGCGATTACAACCCTCCCAACATACTCCGGCAAAGGCACGTGGATAATGGGATTGAACAGGCATGCGATAGCCAGAAACAAGCCCGTCCAAATGAAACGCCGCAAGTTAGTTGCCTGCACCAACACGACAATAGCGGCAGCTGAGATCACAAAGCTCAAAAGCAGCTCAAGATCGGGAAACGTTCGCGTGAATGCGATTGCAATCAGTGCTGTTAGTGCGCTCCATTTTATGAGTTTAATCATCATTGAATTCACCCTTGCTGTTTTTACTTCGTCACGCTTGTCGGGCTTGCTCGCCGCAGGCTCATGCCTCTGCTGTAACATGCGTGTACAGTGTAGAACCAATCACGTGCGCAACCCGAACCCTCGGAGTTCCGTCCAGCACGTCTCTTAAGCTGTACAGCACATCACCATAGCCGGTCGCGTTGTATGCCTCGACGTACTCTCCCGCGCTCCACAAACTGATCGCGATCACTTCCGTGCCGTTCGGAGCGATAGAAAAAATGAATGCATCTAGGAAGCCCAGCTGTCGTCGCAAAATGGACACTACTTCACTATTGAAGATTTGGATGAACTGGTTCAGCGCACGGGGTTTCAGACGTATGACGACGTTGCGGACAAGCACGGTCCAGCACCCCACTTGCAATTTGATTAATCTAAGAGGGACTGCTTCAGATAAGCTGACTTAGCTCAGGAGACCTGAAAAGAGAGATAGAGGAATCCGCTCTGTTGACACCGTAGTCTCATTTATGGCGCTTGTCAATCATTGTGCGGAGTGGCTTGAAGGGTTGTTCGTTTTCATATCCAGTGTTCCCTCGATATATGCCTCTGATAAAGAGTGGCAAAGTGGAAGGTGAGCAGGACGCCCGGATGGGGAAGCCTTCTTGACCCGCAAGCTCCCCGTTCTGGGTTAAAGCCCAATTATGGAATCCCTCACGATTTACAAGTGGGCATTTGTCTGGATGGCAATAGTTATCGGAATGGTGATTATTTCGTTTGTCAATTGGGTGGCCATTCGATGAAGCCGCCAGTACGAACGGAGTTGGATAGCTGCCACTATGGCATCTTGTGCGTCGGATCGGACTGCAAGAAGTTCCTCTACGTTGGCGAATATATGAACGAATTTGAGGGAACTGCACTTGAGATTGCTAAATGGCCGGTGCTCCTTACCTGTCCTGTTTGTGGAACCGAGCATTCCTACCTGGAATCGGATCTTGTGTACTCCACTGATCCTTATACATATAAGCCATTGTGAAAACTTTCTAGCAACCGAGTCTGCCTTCGTCAATCAATGACCTTCAGTAGATGCTTCGCCGGTGGGATGCTCTCTCCGCTCAATTCGTCTGGATGATGATTTATGCGACGCCGCAACTTTTCTTCGACGCGCCGCACCTGGCGGCCAATCGCGGCTGAAGCCCAGAAGATGTCTCCCGCCATGATTGGACCAACGAGCTTCTTATTTCCGACCGCCGCGAGTCCCATTGACGCGACGCAACCGCACCGTGCGCAATCGGGATCTCCTCCAAACTGGCAGGGTTCGACGCGCGTCGTAAGATCGGCGGACAAGGTGTGCGTCGTCTGGGCGAAGATGCACCGTTCGGGCGACTCAGGAGGAGACAGGAACTCCTTCAACGTCCCCTCGGACATGTCGAGTTTTCGCTGATTCTGACGCAGCCGCAGAAGTGTTTCCACTACGCTTCTTCGCTCATCAACCGTCAGACACTCGACATTGTCCGCGCCACGCTGAGGCGTGAAGATGCTCATCCAGATTTTTGCTACAGCTGAATTGGCCGACCAAAACTCGACGAACTCGGGGATGTAGCCACTTCGCTTCACCATTGCGCTCGTGATAGTGCAGTGGACAGCAACGTGATGGCCCTCAATATTACGGAGAATTCGCTCGTATGTGGCGGGCTTGCGACGGGCATCGTGTTCCGGCTGCAGGCCGTCGATCGAGACCACAATTTGCAAGTTTGGCAGCGCAGCCCAGGACAAAGGGATAGGACGAAATGCGCTGGTCACAATCTGGGTATGCACACGCCTCACTAGCTGTGGGAGCAACACCTCAAGTTCGCGGTAACGGACCAGCGGATCACCCCCGACGATTGATAAGTGGAGCGGATCATGCTGATTAACAAGGTCGAGAACGCGCGCGATCAGTACTGCGCCTCTAAAATCGGACAAGCTGCGCAAGTTCTTGACTCCTAGATGCGCATCTTCGTAGGCATAGCAACCCGGACAGCGCAAAGGACACTCTTTTGTGATTTCAATGGAAAGCGACGGGACTCGTCCTCGCAAGGTACGTGCCCATGCTTGTAAAACTGGCTTGATTCTCAGAAGACCCATTTTTGCTGTTAGATGCGTACTACCTACGGAGATGGTTTAGAACCTGAGCGATGGCAGGGGACTGGAATGAAATAGTTGTGGAAAACGACGGTCAATCCAATTCTTAGGGCAGCGGGTGTGCCAGCTTCATTGGCGAAAATCACATCTCCGATTGTTGGCGAACAAAGGGCGCAATTTTGTGCAAAGCCCTTTAACGAATAGGTCTTTTGATTTAAGAGAGCGGGAATATCCCTCCCGCCCTTTTTGTACCCACTTCGTGGCCCGATTCTAAGGTTACGCGGCTTTGCCGGAGCCGATCTTGTGAGTGATCGAGGTGTTGACTTCGAACTTGCGGATGGTGAGTTCGGCGTCAAGGATGGGTCGAAGAGCTTCCTGCACTTTCGGGTACTCCGCGCGATCATATTGCTCCGCATCCTCCCTTGTGTTTCAAAAGCTTAGTGCCACGACACGGTTCTCCGCTTTGTCCGAGACGAGAACCAACTCGCCAACAAAGCCTTTCTGTTTCTACAAAATCCCCAGCACCTTGTCATCAATGTCGAGGGAGAGTTGTTCAGTTTTTCCTGACTTCGTGCGGACTACGTCCAGTTCAATGGTGACGGGTTGTCCTTCGCGCATTCCGAAGCGAATTGCATTGACATTGAACATCCACTCAAGCTTGAACGAGTAACATTCTTTGCCCGCCAGCTCGCTACGATTGGCTCCGACCCAAAAGACTTCTAAAGGGCACTACTTGGTTCACTACGTGGGGCGTATGGAACTCAAGTGACGAGGCTGTTGGCGATCAGATTATTGGGGCCATGAACCAACCTGCGATCAGCAACCGTCGTTTGAAGTAGCTCCGGCCACCTGTTTCGAGTGGATGAACTCGCGCAGGCTACGCAATGCTGCTCCAACCAATGCTGTTTGGGTGGATACTTACTTTATCCACAATGGCGGTATGCCGGTGACGAGGTCTTTCTTTTCATCAGCCACAATTCCTTCGCAAGTGTTGTCACTCGCACTGCAGCCTCTTCGACAAGGTTTTTACTCTGCTAAACGAAGTTGACTTGCAGCCGCAGGCGGGACACGCATCGCAAAAGGAGCGAGCGTTTCTGCCGCGTCTGCTCAGTGGGATGATTGGCGACCGCGTTAACGGTCACACCGCCTAGGCTTTTTCTCTCCGTACAGCAACCACACACTCGAGGAATGGTTTAATCCTACTTTCGACTGAGTGCGTCAACCGTAGCCCATTACCCACAATCTATAACTCTGTTCATCATCGCTCGTCCATCGCTCTCAGCAGAGAAGCTGTCGTGCACGCGAATTTTATTCAGTGCCAACAGCACTTGGATGGTCGGGCGCATCATAAGTCCATTCTTCGGTAACAAACATAAGCCCGGCAGAAAACAACAGATTTCCAGAAAGGAGCAATCATGGCGATGAACCAGACTCAATCCACCGACGCTTACGCTTCGGGCACAAGAGTGATCGCGTTCTTCAAAGATAAAAATGATGCCTATCGTGCAATCAATCAACTTCGAGAGGCGGGATTCAGCTCGGCTGAAACAGGATTGATGGCCGGGGACGAATCCGGAACAGCGACGGGTAGCAGACCAGCGGCCAGTGAGCATGAGAGTTTTTGGGACAAGCTCAAGAATTTCTTCACTGGTGAATCGCACGACGACGTCGATTACGGAGATACCAGCTCGGGCATGGATTGGGACCTACGCAGGGCTGATTACTATTACCGTGGTATCAGTTCTGGAGGAGCGTTGGTCAGCGTGACGGGTACGAGAGTGGAAGAAGCGCGCCGCATTCTGAAGGATGCCGGTGGCGACCTTCGTGAAAGCGGTTTCGAGGAAACCAACACTCCGGACCTGAGTTCAGGCAATGATACGCGGCGCATTCAGCTTCGCGGTGAAATGCTGCGCACTTACAAGGAGCGGGTACAGCGTGGAGAAGTGCGACTCCGCAAGGAGGTGGTTACCGAGAATCAAACGGTCGAGGTACCGGTGACCAGAGAGGAGTTGGTGATCGAGCGAGTACCGGTTTCGGGAGAGTCACGGACCGGAGAAGTTGGTACGGAAACTGACGAAATCCGAGTTCCGCTTTCAGAGGAGCGCGTTCGTGCGGAGAAACAACCGATGGTCACCGACGAAATCCGAGTCGGCAAACGGGCAACACAGAGCACAGAGAACGTCTCTGAAGATCTGCGGCACGAGGAACTTCGTGTGGATAAAGAGGGTGACGTGAACGTCGACTCAGAATCGATACGCCCTGGAAAACGATCCAAGAAACCTGCAGCCTGAGTTCAATTTTGCGCCGCAGCTCGCTTTGTGGCAGTTGCGGCGCAACCTTCTTTTTAGGGAAGAAGACGCGTTCATGCGCTTCTTACGTCTTCTTGCGGGCTCGAGGAGATGCCGAGCACTTCCGACTTCGCTTCTAACCAATCATCGAGGGCATGGTCATTACCGCATCCACGCTGCTGGAAGAGATCGTAAGCGCGATTGCGGATCCTTTCCTCGATTTCAGGCATGCTCAATTTGCCAAATTCTGGATGGGCTGGGTTGAGACGCGTTTGCATGAGACCTCCTTGCTTAAGATTTGGTTCGCCTATCTCCATTGCAATTGGATTACCCGTTCCTAGTTGAGGAAAAGCAGCACAATTGGCCATGAATGTGTGGAAAACCAGGACGTTTTTAGAGCCATTGGTCCTGAAGTATATCCACCGGGTAAAAAATCTCTGTAGATTTTTGAGCGAGTTGTCGGGAACAGCTACCCGATTTCTTGAGAAGCAATCAGTTTTTTCCGCCGACTACTTGCGCGTGTGCCAGAGCAGCGACTAAGGAAGTGCCGCCAATGATGTTGCCGCTCAATGTCGGCACAAAGAAGCGAAGAACGTAATCGGCAATGGACAGGTGGCCGGAGGCGACAAGAAAGAAGACACTCGCGGAGCCCGCAATGATGTGACTTAAATGTGAGATTCCAATTAAGTAGGTGATGAGGATTATGACGACGACGCGGGACGATGCGGCGTCGGGCAGCATCCAGACCATGAGGGCAATCAACCAACCGGCAAAGATAGCCCGCACGAATGTGATCCAGAAACCCGGACCAATGTGCGCCAGGGCAGTCTGCAGTACGCTTTGCTGGATGGAAGCTTCCAAAAAATGCACCTTGGCGATCGTCAGAGCGAACAGAAATGTACCGATGATGTTGGTTGTGAGCACGATGACCCAAAGTCGAAGTACGTTCAGCAGAACCAGCATCTTCTTGTGAAGGAGGAACGGAAGGACTACGGTCAGGGTGTTCTCGGTGAAAAGTTGTTGTCTTCCCAAGATGACAACAAGGAAGCCGATCGAATATCCGGTGCGCGCAATCAAATCGCGCCATTGAGTTTCGGGAAGATAGGATCGGAGCGCAGCTTCGGCGAGCAGCGAAAATCCCATAGAAAGGCCGGCCGCGAATCCGGACCAAGCAAGGGCCGCTGAGGGTCTCTCGAGTTCGTCCTCTCCCTCGAGTCGCACGGCCTCATAGACGACCTTCGCTGCGATCGCGACTCGCTCTTCCACTTTTTGCGCTTCGGTGATCGAGGAAACCGGGCTCTTCGGGTCTTTCGCGATGGCGTTGGCTAACGTGTCAGGTTTAGGCATGAGATGTGTGGGGAGTGTGCGGCCCCCGATAGTGCGTTACGAACCACACATGGATGCAGAAAGGGCTAGCAATGTTGGAACACACGGATACCAATCGGATGAATGGAGGTGCCGTCCCGCAGTAGGTGGATGCGGGAAACCCCCTTTTCAGGCCTTTCCGAGTCTGCGATTACTCACAAGAAACGGTGGCTTGCGATCCAGAACGACTTGATGCAGAATGAGCGGGACTTTCCCTAAACTCCTCCCCGAGGAGCCGCTTTGAAGCATCCCCGTTTCGTCTCCACTGTAGTCGTCGTCCTTTCATATATGGCAGTCGCGCAATCGAGCTCACAATTTCGGCCTGAGCAGCCATCTTCCCTGCTGCCTTCGGATCGGCCGCGGACTCTCCTCATTGCGCAAAATGGCGGATGGGACCAGATCATGGCGCAGAAATGCCGTGAGTGGGACCTTAACCCAAAATCGGCGCCAGCCTCCGCGGCCTGGACCTGCGTCAATGGAAGAGCAGCTACGCAGCATGAGACCAACGAAGCTATTGACCGCTTTCACAGGCAGGGTCAACAGAATGCGCAGAGGATGGTCGATCAACAGCGCAAACAGCAAAAAGATGTTCAACAGATCATTCATAAATATTCGGGAACGAAAGAGGCTTCGCAGGGGAACACGTTCGGTCAGCCTGTGCAGTCTGCCGGTGTACAGGCAGTGCCGGCTCTTTCATTGCCGGCTGCGTGGAGCTTTGCTCATCCAAACGCCGATCTGGCGATAGCCATCCATGTTGCCGCACTTGGCCAATCTCCGACGTTGCAACAATTATTCGCGCGACTTCCTGAGTCGGTGCAGGTGAATGCGCAGAGCCTAACCAGGCAACTGAGGCAGATTGGCGATGTAGATGAGGCGTGGCTGTCGATTCATGGAGGCGATTTTGTCGGCCTGGTACAGGGGCGAACGAATTTTCCGCCGGGGTTTGTTCAGCTCGCGAACGGGATGTCCTCGTATCGAATATCGAAAACTGCAGTTGTGTTTGGTAAGCCCGCATCAGTTTCGGCTGCGGTTGAGCGCTTGGCTCATTCGGCTGTACCCGCAGCGCTGTCGCGCCGGATGAAGGCTGAGTGCATAGGAACTGAAATCTGCATGAGTGGTACGGCGGCCTTACTGAGTACGCAGTCGACGATGCAATTCGCGAACGCGAAGAATCTAAGCGGATTTTCTTTCGGGCTGTCGCTTCGCGAGGGACTCAAAGTTCAGGTTCGCCTGAACTCAACAACTGTCGTGGGCGCGCGTCGACTTCTATCCGAGATAAACAAATCCACACAGCAACCGGACGCGCCTGTGAATGTGACAGCGCAGCTGGATGGCACGTCGGTTCGGATGAATGTGACAATTCCGCAAGCACAACTGCTCGAGGCTTTCGACAAAGGCATGGCGAGTCCAGCCGGACAGCGTTTGACGGCGATGGCTTCAACTCCACCCTCGAACAAAATCACGATTCAGGGTCTGTCTGGGGGATCAAAGGAACTCCAGATCAATGGGCAGCCGGCTCCTCCAGCGACAGACACTAAAGCTGCGTTTGGAAACATCGTCGTGCAAGGCATGCCCGGCGGAACGAAGGTAATCCCGTCACCTCCGCAACGATGAATGATTCTGATTGAACCGGGTTCATCAACAATTCCAAGTCATGGTGGTTTAAGCTAATGGTGTGCGGTGTTCTCATTGTGGGCAACAAAATCCGGATCAATATATTTATTGCGCGAGCTGTGGCGCTGCGCTAACGGCGGCATCACCGGAAGTGACGAGAGCGCGGGTACAACAACAGGCCCCGCCGAACCCGGTGCATGTCGAACGCCGCGATGTCAGCTACCTACTTGAGGATGATGCGCCGCGCAAGTCTCCTCTGGTGCGGATTGTGATCGTGGTCGTTCTTGCTGCAGCGGCTTTGTTTGCGTGGCGGCAATTTAGACCAGCACCAGCAGCAACTAATCAGGTGGCCGAGGTCGGAACGAATCCGACACCGGACCATCAGCCCTCACCCACTCCCCAAACTTCCGTTCAACAACCTCAAGCTACACCGGTGACGACACCCACGCCGCAAGTAGACACTCCGCCGGTAGCGGTACCCAGTAGCGAAGCGCAATCTGCAAATGCTGCGGCGACACCGGAGAGCACACCGGAATCGACCTCAACTCCAGAGACGAGCGAGTCGAGTGATAGATCGGCAGAAGATTCGTCGCCGACACGTCGTGAGCCAGTTCGCGCGGAGCCGGTGAGACCAGTGGCGAAACCTGCTCCGAAGCCGAAGCCTGCGACACCGGTGGATCCTGTGAAACAGGCAGAAGCGTATCTATACGGACGTGGAGTGGCGAAAGATTGCGACAAGGCGGTATCGCTGCTGAAGTCGGCTGCAGATAAATCCAATGTGCGTGCACGGAGTACGCTGGGCTCGATGTATGCCACGGGACATTGTGTGTCACGCGACCTTCCGACAGCTTATCGGTATTTTGCATTGGTGTTGAGGACGGATCCGGAGAATACGACGGCATCTCAGAACCTTCAGTCGATCTGGCAACAGATGACTCCGCCGGAACGGCAGTCGGCAACGAAGTAGAGCCGTTCTCAGTTCTCAAAAAAGCGAGAACTTGTTGTGGTGGGCAAGTTCTTGTTATGGTTCGGGCGTGATTCCGCGTAAACCAAAATCTGCCAATTCACCCGTAAAATCCAAGCCGAAAGCAGCAAGGACTGATGGCGAGTCTGCGCGGCTGACGTCAGAATCCTCATCGGAGTCCGAAAAGGTGAAGGACGATTTCGAAGCCATGAGTACCACGCCGAGTACGCGCGGGTATCGCATGCCTGCGGAGTGGGAGCCGCATGAGTCCACCTGGCTGGCGTGGCCGCATTTTCGCGGTGACTGGCCGGGGAAGTTTGAACCGATCCCATGGGTGTATGCGGAAATCATTCGTAATCTGACGCGGCATGAATTTGTGGACTTGATCGTGAACGATGCGACGGCTGAGTCGCGCGCGAAACGGGTCTTGGACCGGGCATCTGCACTCAACGAGCATGTGCGGTTCCATCGCTGGCAGACAAATCGTGTGTGGACACGCGATTCTGGATGCACGTTCGTGGTTAGGGATAGAAATGCAGGACCGCCTCGAACGCGGGCGGGGGCGCCCGCGCCACACGATCGTATCGGAGTGAAGTGGAAGTTTACGGCATGGGCGAAGTATCCGAATTATTCGCTCGATGAAAAAATTGGATCGAAGATGGCGAAGGCGTCCCGAGCAGAAGAGGTTCGCGCGATGTTCAACAGCGAACGCGTTGTGCTGGAGGGCGGATCGATTGATGTGAACGGGCGTGGAACTTTGATCACCACGGAAGAATGCATCTTATCCACGACACAACAACGGAATCCGAAGATGCAGCGCGCTGATTATGAAAATGTATTCGGCGACTATCTTGGCGTACAGAAGGTGATCTGGCTGGGAAACGGGATTGTAGGCGACGATACTCATGGACACGTGGATGACATTACTCGCTTTGTCGCGGCGGACACGATTGTGACCATGGTGGAGCGCAATCCAAATGACGCGAACCACGCTATGCTAGCGGAGAACCTCCGGAGACTGCGCGCCGCCACCGACCAGAATGGCCGGATATTCAAGATTGTCGAGCTGCAAATGCCGGGCCCAGTCCATTTTGAAGGACGACGTTTACCGGCGAGTTATGGCAATTTCTATATCGCGAACGGATGCGTGCTGGTTCCGGTGTTTAACGATCCGAATGACAGGCTCGCGCTGAACATGCTGGCCGAACTCTTCCCTTCCCGCGAGATTATCCCGATTTACTCCGGCGATCTGATCTGGGGATTCGGCGCGATGCATTGCATGACGCAACAATTACCAAATTATTAACGATGTAGACGGGAAACTTAGACATATAATACCCACCGTTTTAGGTTCCTTTGCGCGCTCCACGGAGGTTTCATGAGCCGCCGCCTCGCCTGCCCGCTTCCCAACTCAATTGTTCTAGCACTAATACTTACGGCTTGCATAAGTCTGAATCAGGAGTCCTATGGTCAGACCTCTCAAGCACAAGCGGCGGTGGCGACACCGACCTTTCTTTCGGCTGTTCCCTACAGTACAGGTGGCATGGACGGACTGTTTCTCGGTGACCAGCAATGGGCCGCGTTGCAAGATGTCAACAACGACGGCAAACCCGATGTAGTGGTGGCGAACTGGTGCGCGGTCGCGATCTCGAACTTGCAGTGCCCTTCCACATCGAGTGTTTCCATTCTACTGGGCAATGGTGATGGGACACTCAAAGCCGCGAAGGTCTATTCGACTGGCGACCCTTACGCAATCGTCCTGAAGCTGGTCGACGTCAACGGCGATGGAAAGCTGGATATCCTCGTTGCCCACGGTTTTCTTATCAACGTCTCTGCCTTCTGGCCAGAAGAGAGTTCGGTTGGGGTGTTGCTGGGCAATGGCGATGGCACGTTTCGCGCTGTCAAAAATTATTCTGCAGGTGGGTTGCTTTCCTGGATGACCGCATCCGACGTCAACCATGATGGCAAGATCGACTTGGTCGTGAGCACCGTAGACCTAGCTAATGGCAACAAGTCTTCTGTAGGTGTTCTTTTGGGCAACGGTGATGGCACGTTTGCTCCGGTCGAGACCTACGACTCGAAAGGGCTTCTTGCCGACTACGTCGAGGTGGCCGATGTGAACTCGGATGGCAAGCCCGACATCTTAGTTTCCAACTTTTCCTCTACCAACCAGTCTCAAGGCAGCCTGGGCGTGCTGCTTGGTCATGGCGACGGAACATTCAGTCCCGTTCAAAACTATACGACTGGGGCCGGTATCAATATCTTGATCGTTACAGACTTGAACGGCGATGGAAAACTTGATGTTGTTGCCAACGCCGGAGGGTCGTTCAATGGAGGTGCGATCGATGTATTACTGGGAAACGGCGACGGCTCATTCCAGCCAAGACTGGTATACGCAGCCGGTTCCTACAACGGTTCGTTGATCGCGGTAGATGTGAACGGTGACCACAAGCTTGACTTGGCCGTAGCCAGCGATCCTGGAATCAGCGTTCTTATCGGCAAAGGAGATGGAACTTTTCAGCCGCTTGTGAGTTATTCGTTGCCGTCTGCCGTCGGCCAGATGATGGTAGCGTCCGGCGATATGAATGGAGACGGCAGGCTGGATTTGCTTTCGGCAAGCCAATGCAGGACTACGACCAGCGGTTGCCGTCCGAATGGCGCCATTGGCGTGGCATCGGGAAATGGTGATGGCACGTTTCAACCTGCCTTCACCCTCGATTCAGGGGCCGGCGCGACCGCATGGATAGGCAGCGCAGACCTTAACCTCGATGGCAAACCCGACATTGTGGCCATCAGCGCGATTGATGGCAATGCCAAAACAATGGGTAAGGTTAGCGTCCTGCTGAACACATCCGCTGTATTGCCTTCGACGACTACGACGATCACGTCGTCGTTGAATCCGTCGAACTTTGGAGAGAAAGTAACGTTCACAGCAGTGGTCAGTGCGTCTTCGGGCGTACCCGCCGGCACAGTCGCCTTCTACAGCGGCGTCAATCTTCTTGGAAAAGTGGCTTTGGCAAGCGGCACTGCTTCTTTTTCCACCGTGTCTTTGGTGCCGGGCTCACACGCGATCAGTGCCAGTTATGAGGGGTCCGCGAGCTTTGCCGCGAGCGAGTCCACAGGTCTCAATCAAACTGTGAACCAGATTGGAACCACTCCTTCTACAACCGTTCTAACCACGTCGAAGTCGCCGAGTTTCGTCGGCGAAATGGTTACGTTTACGGCAACTGTGAGCTCAACAGCCGGCGCTATCCCGAACAACGAAAGAGTCTTGTTCTACGACGGAACGACGTTCATCGGCTCAAGCCTGACGAGCGGCGGCGTTGCCACGTTTCGTATCTCAACTCTTGCGGCCAAGAAACGAACAATGAAGGCGACGTACGTGGGGGATGTAACCTTTAAACTCAGTTCGGGCCTCATAGAACAGATCGTTAAGAGGTATCCCACGACCACAACGTTGGTTTCAAGCCTGAATCCTGCGATTTACGGCCAATCTATTAGCTACACCGTGACTGTGACTTCAACCGGACCACAGGCTCCGACCGGATACGTGAAAGTCACAAATCTCGGCATGCTTGCCCTGGTCAATGGGAAAGCGATCTTTACCAAGGAAAAGCTCAGAGCCGGAAGCTACGCGGTGACTGCGCAATATCTAGGCGACAATAATTCTGCGCCATCAACGTCTGCGGTTTTAAACGAGGTCGTTGTTCCCGCATCGACGTCGATGGTTTTAACCTCGTCTTTGAATCCTTCGTCAGTGGGAGGAAACATCACGTTTACGGCCACGGTTACTTCGTCCACCGGAGTGGCTCCCTTCGGACAGGTGACGTTCACGGATGGCACAACCACTCTGGGATCCGTCGCCTTAAGCGCAACGAAAGCGCGCTTTTCGACAGCGGGGTTAGCGGCGGGAAGTCACAATATCAAGGCAACGTACGGCGGGGCTACGAGCTTCACGGGGAGTTCAGATACGCTCACACAAGTGGTAAATCCCTGAGCTGAACCCGGGCCTGGACTACTTTCGATAGACGGTGGGCTCCGGTCCACGCTCGAGTGTCTTGCGGTCCCAGATCATGCCTTCGCGGGAATAGTTGGCGAGCTCGAAATCCTGGGTGAGCTCAAGTGCGTCGGTTGGGCACGCATCTTCGCAAAGTCCACAGAACATGCAGCGGCTAAGATCGTAGGTGAAGTTTGTGAGTTCTTTGCGTCGAGTCTTCTCGTTGCGCTCACTGGAAACGACAATGAGGTGCTCGGGGCAGGCGAGCGCGCAAAGATCGCAAGCGATGCAAAGTGTCTCGTCGGTATCTGCATTCACGTTGAGCCGAGGAGCACCGCGGTAGCGCTCAGCAACTTGCGGCCGTTCCAGCGGATACTGTTCGGTGTAGATTTCTTTAGGATCCTGGTTGCGGAAGGTGACGCTGAGTCCTTTGATCAGGTCGACCAGGAAGACCTTGCGGACGAGCTCTGGCATGCCCATAACGAGGTCAGGATAGCATAGTGATAGGCTTCAGGCGCCAGGCTTCAGGCGCCAGGCTCAGGAACAGGAGCGGAACGGAGTAGGTGGGAAAAAACTGAGGGTAGGTCATTCGACTAATGTCAACAGACGAGCTATGGATGGAGGAGGCGTTGCGGGAGGCGCAACGGGCGCTCGAAGCGGGAGAGGTACCTGTGGGCGCAGTTGTCGTATGTGACTTGAAAGTTGTGGGTCGGGGCTGGAACCGGGTAATTGCGAACAACGATCCGACGGCACATGCTGAGGTTGTGGCATTACGGGAAGCGGGTGCTGTACTGGGTAACTACCGTCTGGGGCATTGCGAGCTGTTTGCTACAATTGAACCGTGTGCGATGTGCGCAGGAGCGCTTGTGCACGCGCGGATCAAGCGACTAGTGTACGGCGCAGACGATCCGAAAGCTGGTGCTGTAAAGTCTGTGATTCCGGTTGTCAACCATCCTCAACTGAACCATAAGATGGATGTGCAGGGTGGTGTTCTGGCCGGACGGTGCGCGGAGATGCTGCAGGCGTTCTTCAAAGAGCGCCGAAATGGCAGCTAGTAGCTGGCTCCCAGTTGCGAGTGGTTTTATCGGTTAAGCGGCACGACAATTTTTGGCGCGGAGAGGTGCGTGAGTGGTTGAAACGATCCGCCTCGAAAGCGGACATACCTTAACGGGTATCGGGGGTTCAAATCCCTCCCTCTCCGCCAGAGCTTCCTGGTTTCAGGTTTCACGTTCGAATCCAATTCCTGGATTTCTCCGATGTACTTTTAAATCTCAGGCTGGAGTTCTTTGCTTCGGCTGACTCTCTTCTTGTTGTAACCTCCCGTGCATGCAACTAAATCGGTTTTGCAGTGTGGCGGTCTCCTTAGTCTTTTCTTTTGCTTCGCTCGCTTACGCGCAATCTCCGAAACCAATCATTATCGACGCGAAAGCTCCGGGCAAGCCGTTCCCTCACTTCTGGGAGAAGGTGTTTGGATCTGGGCGGGCAATCCTGGCACTGCGGGAGAGTTATCGCAACGACGTCCGCGAATTGAAGAAGGTCGTGGATTTTAATTACGTGCGCTTTCACGCGATCTTCCATGATGAAGTGGGCGTCTATGACGAGGATGAGAGCGGGAATCCGGTTTACAACTTTTCTTATATCGATCAGATCTATGACGGACTGCTGGCGAACGGCGTACGTCCGTTTGTTGAGATCAGCTTCATGCCGAAGAAACTCGCGTTGCGGCAGGACGTGCATCCCTTCTGGTACAAGCAGATCGTTGCTCCGCCGAAGAATTATGCGAGGTGGGATGGGCTGATTCGGGCATTTGGCGAGCACCTTGTCGCGCGATATGGGATCGAAGAAGTTGCGCAATGGTATTTCGAAGTATGGAACGAACCGAACATCGATTTCTGGTCGGGAGAGCCGAAGCAATCGACATATTTTGAGTTGTACGACCACACCGCGAGAACGCTAAAAGCGGTAAATCCGAGGATAAGAGTGGGTGGCCCATCAACAGCGGCGGCAGACTGGGTGGCACCATTTCTCCAGCATGTGACGCACGAGAGCGTGCCGATTGATTTTGTGTCGTCCCACGGATATGCGGACGATACGGTGCAGAACTTATTTCACAACGATGTGGATGTGCCGTTACAGCAGCGGGTATGTCGGGCGATCGGGAAGGTGCGTGGCGAAATCAAAGCGTCGAGTAAGCCGGATCTTCCATTGATGTGGACCGAGTGGAATGTGCCGTCGTTCGGCGACGAGTACAAAGCGCGCGATACGCACTATGTGGGCGCGGCGCTTGCCGATGACATCCGGCAGTGCGATGGGCTGGTCGACATCCTTTCTTATTGGACCTTTGACGATGTTTTTGAAGAAGGTGGCGTGGTCCGCGAACCTTTTTATGGAGGGTTCGGAACGATCGCGGCGGGAGGAATCAAGAAGCCCTCGTATTACGCGTATGCGTTGTTGCACAAACTCGGAGATGAACGATTGTCCAATGACGCCAACATCCTTGTGACACGCCGTAAAGATGGAACGCTAGTCGTCGCAATGTGGAATGTGGTGGATCCAGATAAGAAAGGAGCGGAGCAATCGGTTGTTTTTCGATTGGAGGGCGTCGCGTCGAATAATCGCGTCGTGATTCACCGGGTCGATGCTACACATGGCAATGTTTTGCCGGCCTATGAGGCAATGGGGAAGCCGAAATATCCGACGCAGAAGCAGATTGAGGAGTTGAATCGCGCTTCTGCGTTTCGGGAGCCGGAGCAGACGTCACTGAAACAAGGTGTGCTGCAGATTGCGGTTCCGGTGAATGGGTTGGTAGTCATGGAAGTTGGACAGTAGCAGAACGTAGAAAAAGCAGGTCCTTCGCTGCGCTCAGGATGACAAATTAAATTGAGCGCAACACGACAAATATTTTCAGTCCGGGTTCAGTTTCTGCTTCGCAGCTTCGAGAGCAGGCGAAGAATTTCCAGATACAGCCAGATCAGTGTCACCATCAAGCCGAAGGCACCGTACCACTCCATGTATTTCGGCGCTCCAGCACGGGCTCCGCTCTCGATGAAGTCGAAATCGAGAACTAGATTCAGCGCTGCAATGATCACGATGAAGACGCTGATGCCAATTCCCAGTGGACCTGCACCGTAGATGGATGGGAACCGGACTCCGAAGAATCCCAGAATCAGCGTTGCTACATAGAAGAGTGCGATGCCACCTGTTGCGGCAACGACTCCAAGGCGGAAATTGTCCGTCACTTTAATGACGCCCGATCGGTAGGCAAGGAGCAGCGCAATAAGAGTTCCGAAGGTCAGGCCGACGGCTTGAATTGCGATCCCGGGAAATCGAACTTCGAGTGCGGCGGACGCGGTACCGAGAACCAAACCTTCCAACAGAGAATAGAGAGGCGCAGTTACCGGTGCCCACGTCTTTTTGAAAATCGTCGCTATCGCCACGATGAATCCGCCGATGAGGCCGAGCAGACCTAAAGGCATGACGGTCTCTGGCGAGCGCGAATTCAGGAACATATTCCAAGTCAGTGCTGCCGTGGCGACGCAACAAATGACAAGTATGCCAGCCTTGTTAACAGTTCCCGAGATAGTCATCCCTTCGCCATAGGCGATTCCCTGACCCCGAAAGACGTCGGCGTTTAAGGCTGGATTGGAAGTTTTGAATAAGGCCATAGCAGCCCTCCTAATGGTGAGAGGCAATGCTACAGGAAATGCGTGCGGGGCTGCCAGAAGGCATGTTGCGAGGATTTAGAAAAAAACGAATGCGCACCAGATGTAGACCATCCAGCGCGCATTCAGTTGTCAGGAGTGCTATCGCTTATTTGTGATCGGGACTCGGCTTTGAGCTCGGATTGCTCTGATCGCTGCTTTTGTCGTGACTGCTCTTGTCTTTATCCTTATCCATCTTGCAGGTCTCAGAAACCATGTCGATCTTGCTAACGACGAACTGCTCGGCACCGGCTGCACCCGCTCCAGTGCTGACGGAGCTTTTAGCCGCGCTGTCAGAACCGCTCGAGAAACGTCCGTGAACGGCTACAGTGTGGCCGACATGAGACGAGAGGTCCGATGAGCCAGTGAGGGCAACGGTCTTCCCATGCTTTTCCTCGAGCACATAAGAGCCGCCCTGGGATTGAATGCAGCCCTTCAGTTTTTTCTCGCCCTGGGACTGATTGCTGGCTTGGGGATTGTTGCTGCCACCCATGTCTGGAGTTTGCGACGGCGAAGTCTCGGGTTGTGTGGTGGTCGGCATTTGCGGATTAGGATCGGTCCGGTTCGGCCGCGTCGGGGCGGGATCCTGGGCGACGGCAAAAGCCGACATGGCCAGCAGGAAACCGAAGGTGGTGGCAAGCGTGAGATTTCTCATTTCAGTGCTCCTCAAAAATTAGGGGTTAAAGTTCCAGTCGTGATGCCCACAGATCAGATGCTTCTAAGGAGTTAAATGCCGCCTTCCGTAGCTCGGGTCTTTCCTGTAGGCGGGATTGAGAATCAGAGTTCGAAAATTTCGTAGGCTCTGGAGGGATCACTACTTTGCAAAAGTGTGATCGCTACATTGTGCACGGGGATACCGCCGGTAGTTTTCCCCTTCCTCGTTCCATGGTGAGCATGGCCATGGAGGACTAAATCGGCACCATGACGATCAATCACTTCACCCAGGCGCGAGCTTCCGAGATAAGGAAAGATTTCCTGCGGTTCCCCCGTGACTGTGGCAGCGATTGGCGCATAGTGCAGAATTACGACTCTCTTCGTCGTGCGGAGTTGCGAGAGAGCTCTTTCCAGTTTGAGGGCTTCCGCTAACGAAGCATTGACAAAGGTTTTTATTTCGGGCTCCCCGAACGCAGTGAGAACGCCGCGACCGAATCCGCCCACGAAGCCCTTCGTCCCAGCGAAACCGATTCCATCTCGCTCATATGCGCTTCCATCAAGGACCTTGATGCCCGCAGAGGTAAGGATGCGCATGAGTTCCACTTCCTTGCCGCTTTCGTAATCATGATTGCCGAGCACGATGACGGTTGGGATGCGGAGACGGACGATGACGTTGAGAAGGGGCTCAATCTCATCGGGCTGGCCATAGTTGGTTAAATCTCCTGCGATGACGAGGACGTCGGCCTCGTCACGAACGGGGTTGAACTGCTCTTTCAGAATGGCGGCATTCTGTGCAGAAAAATGAAGGTCAGCGGTCGCAGCTATTCTCATGATCACTCCCGTGCTGCGATCTGTCGCCAGGCGGCGGTGTCCAAGTTATCTTCTCGGGGAGATTGGCCCGGCACTCGGAAAGCAAATCGTCGAGGCCCCACTCGTGAATGTCAATCGCGAACATGTTCTCATCGATAAGACTTCCTCGAAAACGCGCGTGCGGATTCGGGTTGAGAACATTGGAACGCAGTTGGTCAATAAGCTTGGTCCAGAGCTCGGCCGGAACGTAGGAAGATTGGGCCGGATAAATATATTGATAAAGTTGCAAGGCCCAGAGCAGGACCTCTGAGTGAGGCCCCGCGAGGGTCATAACGCGATCCCAATTGAGGGAACCCTTGCTCGCAAAGATGATATGTGCGATGTCAGCACCATCGAAGCGCTCGCGGCGAGTCACGAACAATTTGGAAACCAATAATTCCTCAGGAGCCAGAGTGCGGCTCGGTACATCAAGCACGGCGGCTGCAGTCGAACGCTCAATCCAAGAATCGGCAACTGTGATTGCACCGTTGCTCATGCCGGTAATGAAGTCCACAAAATAACCGTCACGGTGCGCTTTTGCTAACCAGATTGGATCACATACTTCGCAGCGAAATCCCTCAGCATGTAAAAGGTCGAGAGCGGCCGATGCATTCTTCGCCGTAATAAAGACGTCGAGATCTTTCGTGGTGCGCCAGATGCCGGTGAACTGCTGCAGAGCAAAAGCGCCCGATACCGCATACGGGATGCGGGAACGATTCAGCAGAACCAAAATCTCGCGGTACAGCTGTTCCTGCTGCGGCGAGAGATCAGGCGGCAGCGAGGAACTCACGATCGGTCCTGAGTTAGGCGAAGCCATGGGCGCGTTAGATGAACGACACTGAAAGACGGTTGGTCGGAATGGTTAACGCGCCTGATGTTCCATTGACTTAGGCGCAGTGGGTATCCCGGCAACATCGTATCCGGGGAGCAAGGAGGCAACCACAATAAGCCGCTTGGGTGCTGGGCCGATGTAGTACGTCGGATAGCAAGTAACAAGCGTGAGGCGGCCGTCCGGGGTGGGACGAGTAACTGAAAGATTCTGGGGGTCGACGATGAACTTCTCAGTCACTATGTAATGGAATTGATGTCCGCCGCGAGTGATAAGGATGTCGTCGCCAGATTCGAGTTCATGAATGTGGCGAAAGAAAGTGTCTCGATGACCGGCGATGACGGCATTTCCCGATTCGCCGGGAAGCACACTGCTAGCGAGATGTCCGGGAGCGAGAAGGAGCGATTTGCTGTCCGTGCCCTCAAGAATAGCGGCCTTGAGACGAACCTTGGGTATCGACAGCACGATGCCGGGTTCGGCGCTCGACACCGGGACATCCACGTTCATGGCATCCTTGAGCAGACGTTTCTGAGCAAGATTGGTCCATTCATACGCAGCTCCGGTGAGCAGGACTAGCGAGACCCCAAAGGAAAGTAGAAAGGTCGATACGATTCGGCGTAGACGACGGGTCTCAGTGCCATGAAGTTTAGGCAAGAGTGAGTTATGAGCCCATCGCGAGAATCGAGCCATAGCGTCCATTGCAATCACAAAAATGAAGAGACGAAGTGACGCTTGCGTTATCGACGCGCGTAGAGTCCAGCGGCCATGAAGCCAAGGCCAAGCAGTCCGCCGAGAGGCAGAACTGTGGACGTGGCCGGTAGTGATTGGGAATTTTCACGCTGTGCCGGCGCAGCATTTGCCGATTGCGCCGCAGATTGATCGGAAGGCATATCGCTATATGTCTTCACGTTGCTGTTGTCCTGCGAAGCTGTCGTACCCGCTGCTGCACCCGAAGCGTCCGGCGTGGAGCCCTGAGCGACCGTGGTTCCAGCCGCCGCAGGGGAGGAGTTGTAGTTACTCGCGCCCGCCGAAGTCTCGCTTGCCGCCGCACCCGTAGTTGCTGAGGTGGTCGCAGATGAGTTGGCTGCTGCATCGGTGGCAGTGACCGCAGCGGCACCAGCAGCGGCCGTCGGAGCCGACTGATTGCTCATGGATGTTGCGGACATTGTCGAGCTAGCACTTGATCCAGTTGTGTCCGATGCTGCGGCGGACGGACCTGTGCTGCTGCCCGTGCTACCAGCGCATGTGCTGGAAACTTCAGTCACATTGTTGACCTGCAAAGTGTTCGAGCCTGCGCCAGCTGCTCCCTGCGTAGCGTCGGACGGATTGGTTCCGGGCGAAGCGGAGCTGGGATTCTGAGCATTACTGTTTCCGGAATTCGGATTCGTTGTGGTAGCCGAGTTTGGGTTGCTGCTCGTTGTCGAGTTGGAAGCTCCATTCAAAGCGCCCGTGATCTGGACCTCATGACCGACGCGGCTGCTGAGATCTCCAGTCGAGCCCGAGAGCATGTACATCGTGTGAGTCTGGCTGTCCATGACCATATAGTTTCCATTGCTGCCGCTGAGGCATCCGCGAACTACTGTGCTGCCCGCAGCATTGGACATGCCGTTTTGTCCGGTGGTTGATTGACCATTGGCAGGCTGGGTTTCAGTAGTTTGACCAGTGGGAGATGCTTGGGGGCTGCTGGGAGAGGGCTGAGTCTCAGTGGTCGGAGTACTCGGTGAAGCTTGAGGACTGCTTGGGGCAGGCTGAGTCTGCGGCGTCTGTCCACTTGGAGAAGCTTGTGGGCTGGTCGGAGTGGATTGTGTTTCGGTGGATTGGCCGCTTGCTGAAGACTGAGGGCTGGTTGTCGACTGAGGGTCTGTTGTGGACGGAGAAGATCCTGGTGCTTGTCCTGTCGTGCTCGAGGGGGTCTGCGCAGCGCAGAGGCTCAATGACAAGCAAGCCGCACCTAGCGAAAGAAAAATGTTCTGTAACTTCATTAAAAGCCTCCGAGTTGAAGTTCTTTGCACTGTAGAAGCATGCGGTTTCATCAGCAATCCATACCTATACCTAGGCAGGAGACGGCGTTCGTGTAGGCAGCGATGGATAGGTAACAATCAGTCGGTTGAGAATTGGATGTCGACTTCGCCGCCGCGTTTTTCAAGAATTTCGGCACGAACGCGATCTTCGGTGCGCTCGAAGTGGAGATCAACTGTAGTGGACCCTACCTGGAGTCTACGAACCCAAAAATGAGAAATCGATTCGGGAAGCCTGGGATCACTGACAGAAATACGATTGCTGGGCGCATCGATTGACAGACCCAGACACGCTTCAAGAAACATGAATACTGTTCCTGCCGCCCAAGCTTGAGGCGAGCACGCCGAGGGATACAGCGTCGGACCCTCGCCAGGACGTCGGTCGAGCCCGCAGAAAAGTTCGGGCAAACGGTGAAGATCAACGTACCCGCTGAGATCAAAGAGGCCTGTTAGTACGCGACAGGCAAGATCACGCTCTCCGTAACGAGCCATGCCCAGAGCACACATGGCATTGTCATGCGGCCAAACAGATCCATTGTGGTAAGAGACAGGGTTATAGCGAGCCTGCTCAAGAGCTACCGTTCGGATCCCCCAACCACTGAAAAATTCTGGAGTGAGAAGCTTACGAGCGACGGCTATGCCATGATCGGGCGATGCAATGCCCGTGAAAAGACAGTGGCCGGGATTGGATGTACGCACGAGACATGGTTGTTTGCGACCGTCCAGTGCAAGGGCATACATGCCGATTTCGTCGGACCAAAAGCATTCTTCGAATCGTCGTTGCAGAGTTCGGGCCTGTTGCTCGAGTTGAGTAGCTTGTTCCTGCCTTCCCAATAGTCGAGCGAGTCGAGCAGCCGAGCACTTCGCGTCGTAAACGTAGCCTTGGACTTCGCAAAGAGCGATGGGTGGTTCAGCAATCGAACCGTCCGCGTGGAAAACTGAGTCGCTCGAATCTTTCCAGCCCTGCTGCACGAGGCCTTTTGGCGTGCGACGAGCATATTCAACGAAACCATCGCCATCACGATCGCCAAATTTATCAATCCAGCCAAGTGCCGCTTCGATGTTGGGCCAGAGAGATCGGATCAAATCCAGATCCGCAGTGCGTTGGTAGTACGCATAAGCAAGCATGATGAAGAGCGGCGTACTGTCGATCGAACCGTAATAACGGCCGAAGGGGATCTCCTTGAGGGTTGCCATCTCTCCGTGGCGCGCTTCGTGAAGGATCTTTCCGGGCTCCGCGTCATATTCGGGGATGACTTCGGTGGCTTGCGTCGCAGCGAGGTATTCAAGAACCCCACGAGCGATTTGAGGATTTTTCCAAAGGCATTCCAATGCGGTGATGATGCCATCGCGGCCGAAGACCGTGCTGAACCAGGGCACACCCGCGTAGGGGTAATCCTTTTCAGGATTGCCTACGATCATCATTTGGACGTCGGCGGCTGAACGTCGAAGCCAGTTATTAAACGGATCACTGGAAGAATGGACAAAGCAAGAACCGTGGTCCCCGGCACTGTGCATCTCCTGTGCGGTGGATGAGATGGCGCTCGCGAACGCTACGCGTCCATTGGTTTCCGGCTTGAATGAGCACGAGAGTTCGAGCTCAATGGTGATTTTTTCACGAGGGCGCAACCAGAGATCGAATTGAAAACCATTCGCCGATACGCGGCCGGGAGGGGGCGTACTCTCAATGGTCATGAAGCGATTGATATTATCGAGTCCGCGATACGACAACACGACGTGATCGGGTGCCAGCGCCGGCTCGAGGTGTTCGCCCTTTCGCGGACGCTTCGTGCCCCGGACTTCAAAAAGATCGGCGAAATCGGAATCGAATTCCAGGGCGATCGGGATGACTACAGGAGACAACGCATAGCTGGAGACGACCAGCTGTTCGTAACAGCGCTCCTTCCAGAGTGTCTTGGCACGGGTAACAAGAATTGTGCCGCGCGGAACGAGGATATTGTCGCCGAGAGTTATGTCGACGTTGGTGAGGTCAGCGGTGAAAAGAACATTGTCACGACGGACGGTTGAACTAAGCAAGAGAGGTCGTTTCTGTCCAATAAACAACGCCCATTCCGAAAGAAAACGCGTCCCCTCAAAAAAAATGCCTTCCTCTCCGAGCCCGACTGGCGTGATGTCACCGAATCGATCGAAGACTGAGAACATCTTGCCGTACTTTAAGACGCGACTACGTTCGTCGACCGGAGCAGCTTGGGTCGAAATGTAGAAGCGAGCGGGTTTGGACTCAGCCAACAGAGACTCCATCCGTGAGTTCAAACGGTTCCGGAATTCGAATCAACTTTTGGTACAGGGCTAGATAGTTCTCGGCCATCCGAGTGGCACTGAAACGCTCTTCAAAGCGATGTCGGCACTCCGCACGGCTGATTTTAGGAATCGAGTCTACCGCGGTGACGGCGGCTGTTGCATCTTTTACCAACAGCCCGCTGCGACCATGTTCGAGAATCTCTGGAACGGAGCCGCGGGGGTAGGCGATGACAGGTGTGCCGCAAGCAAGAGACTCGATCATAACCAAACCAAAAGGCTCGGGCCAGTTGATAGGAAAAAGAAGCGCGGCAGCGTTGCCGAGAAATTCATTCTTCTCCGGATAACCGATCTCTCCAATGTAGTCGACCAGCGGGTTTTTCAAGAGAGGGCGCACAACAGTTTCGAAGTATTCGCGATCCGCGCGGTCGATTTTCGCAGCAATACGTAAAGGCATGCCCACTCGAGTGGCGATCTCGATGGCTTGATCAATTCCCTTTTCTGGCGAGATACGTCCTAGGAAGGCTAAGTAGCCGCCTTGACCGTCGCCCAACGAGTATTGATTCTTCGGCAGTCCGTGATAGACCGTCGCTTGCCAGTTGAGCCACGGCAAGGGATCGCGTTGCGAATCGGAAATGGAAACAACTGGAGCATCGTCAAATTTTTGGAACAAGGCTGCCAGGTCAGGGATGTCAAGGCGACCGTGAAGAGTTGTGATATTGGGAACTCGTTCTCGTCGACACATCGAATACTGCAGATGATCGATATGAAAGTGGATAACATCGAAATCGTGTCTCTGTTCAAACACTTTTTCGATCATGACCACGTGGTGGGCAATCGGATCAATGCACTGAGTCAGCCGAAGTGCTTCCGGGCAGACCGAAACTAAATTCGCGCTGGTGATGGAGTCCCCACTTGCAAATAGAGTTACGTCATTGCCGGCACGTACTAGTTCCTCGGTGAGAATGGAGACAACGCGTTCTGTCCCACCATACATTTTTGGTGGAACACTTTCAAAAAGTGGCGCCACTTGTGCAATTCTCATTTTTATCCCTGCACTGCTTAGACACACGGGGACAGTGCCGCCCAGATTGCTGATGACAAATTTTTGAACTCAGGAAGACGCGAGCGGCGAGAAGCTCAGCCCGTCCAGTAGAAATACGACAATCTTGCTAAGAGCTCCACTTGTTAAGCTTAGCGTTTTCACGTGCAATTGCACTATCCGGTAGTTTCTGTAGAGAAGTCCACGGAAGGTGTCGAAAAAGAGTTCCGGTCGTAGGCACCGTAGACAACAATCAGGCGTTCACGGTGAGAAGAAGATCAGTCACCAAACAGCCAATGCAGATCCATCAAGACTTGGCGCAGCAGACGAGAACTTTGCGGCCTTACAAAAGAAGAGTTTCACACGGTCCAAGCAACCTCAGAGAGAAGCGACACTACCAACTTGATCCGCCTGCAACCTGTGTACTGATCCTCTCATCTCACCGTCACTTCAAGGACACCGTTTTCCATAACGAAGTTCGCGTAGCGGACCGAAGGTTCGAGATGAAACCCAGCGGTGTTTTGAAGCGCAGCGTTAGAGGAGGTCAGAATGGCGGCGAGATCGAAATCAAAAACGCTCACGGATCACGAAGAAATTAAACAGTGGGCTGAAGAACGTAATGCGAAACCGGTTGCCGTACGGAGCACCGGTGGTAGCGATGATGTCGGAATTATTCGATTGGATTTGCCAGGGTATAGCGGCGGCGATTCACTGGAAACAATCGACTGGAACGATTGGTTCGAAAAGTTCGAAGAGAGCAACCTTGCTTTGTTGGTCCAGGATGCTACGGCAGGAGGCGAGCGTAGCAATTTCAACAAACTGGTCAGCCGTAGCGACGATAGTTCCCGCTCAGCTGATGAGCGTGAACGTTCGGTGTCACGATCAAAAAGAGCCTCAAGTTCGGCTGGAAAACGGGCGGGCTCCTCGGGGCGAGCGCAGAAGCGAACCTCGCGAGCGGGACGATCTTCGCAGACTTCCGGTGGGCGAACCTCGCAGTCAACGTCGACCCGTAGAAAGCGTAAGCCTACATCGGTACGTTCTGACAATGCGAGATCGAATGTGCGCAGCCGCGGATCCGCCAAAAAGAGCTCTAGCCGCGCAACAACTTCAGGGCGAAAAACGACTTCAGGGCAAAAGAAAAGTGATTCCCGCAGAACGTCCTCAAGGTCAACCAGAAGAGCAGCCTAAGCAAATACTTCGGCACGACCATGAGAATTGCAATCTTTGGTTTGACGATCACTTCGTCCTGGGGAAATGGACACGCGACTATATGGCGTGGACTCTGTTCGGCATTGGAAGCGGGCGGTCACTCGGTGAGTTTTTTTGAGCGCGACGTTAGCTACTATGCTTCCCACCGGGATCTTCCGCCTGCTTCGCCATTCGAAGTCGTTCTCTACTCCGATTGGAGTGAGAACGTAGAGCGAGCACGTGCTTGCCTTGAGAATTCCGATGCTGCGATTGTGACCTCGTATTGTCCCGATGCTAAAGAAGCCTCGGACCTCGTGCTCGAGTCTGCTGTGTCCGCCAAAGTTTTCTACGATCTGGATAGCCCAGTCACATTAGAACGTTGGCAGACTGAAGGAGATGTTGAGTACATACCGCCCTATGGACTCGAACCCTTCGATCTCGTACTTAGTTACGCCGGTGGCAAGGCTCTTCCTCAATTAAAGGAACTGCTTGGTGCGAGGAACGTAGCTCCTCTGTACGGAAGCGTCGATCCCGGAGCGCACATGAGAGCAGCACCGTCGACCCGGTACGAGTCGGACTTGTCCTATCTTGGGACGTATGCGCAAGACCGACAACTCGTGTTGGAGCAGTTATTCGTTGAACCTGCACGTCGTGCACCGGGGAAAAAGTTCGTGCTCGGCGGATCGCTTTACCCAGATCATTTTCCCTGGACTGAGAATATGTACTTCGTCCGCCACGTGACGCCCCCGCAACATCCTGCCTTTTATAGTTCTTCGAAACTGACCCTCAACGTTACACGGGCAGCGATGGTAAACACTGGTTATTGTCCGTCGGGGCGTCTGTTTGAAGCAGCAGCCTGCGCGACTCCGGTTCTCAGTGATGATTGGGAAGGACTGGCTTCGTTTTTTGAACCCGGCGCAGAGATTCTGATCGCTTCCTCGACGTCAGATGTGATCGATGCGCTCTGGCGAGACGAAGGCGACCTTCGACAAATCGGGGCCGCGGCTCGCGAGCGAGTTCTCGACCAACATACTTCATGGCACCGAAGCCTGGAACTCGTGCAATTGATCGAGGGGTGTGCATGAGTCACCGCTGGGGGATTGTGCCGGCTGCGGGACGAGGTACTAGAATCCAGCCGCTTGCCTTTTCGAAAGAACTCCTACCGGTCGGCACGCGTCTCGACAACGGCACAGAGCATCCTCGTGCAGTTTCCGAGTACCTTGTAGAGCGATTTCTTGCTGCTAATGTGGAACGAATTTGCTTTGTGATTTCTCCCGGGAAGACGGACATCGTGCAATATTTTGGTGGCGAGATTGGAACAGCGTCCATCTGCTATGCAGTGCAACAGCAGCCGCAAGGTCTGTGCGACGCGCTTTTCAGTGCATTGCCCTTTATCGATCCCGCTGACCAGGTTCTGATTGGGCTGCCGGATACGGTTTGGTTTCCGGCGACTGGCTTTTGTGCGCTCCCGGATGATGAGTTGTCATTCCTGTTATTCCCTGTCGCCCGTCCTGAATTGTTCGATGTCGTGATTACGAACGAGTACGGATCTGTGCAAGAGATCCAGGTGAAGCAGCAGAACTACGGATCGAAGTGGGTATGGGGCGCATTCAAGCTAAGCGGCACAATCTTCGACGAATTGCATCGTCTTTGGATCGATCGCCGCAAACAAGATGAATACATCGGCACGCTCGTGAACGCGTACCTCGCGCGTGGTGGTCGAGCCTTGGGAATCTATGGAGGCGAAGTTTACGTGGATGTCGGCACGCTACACGGTTACCGCGAAGCTGTTCGGGTGTTGTCGTCTGAAATGGTCGGAATGTGACTTCCAACTTAGCGTGCGGCCTCTTACGCGATTCTTTCTGTAACAATTTGATCCTGAGATTGCCGCCAGTTGCGGCACTTGTTCTGCAAGCGGCAGGGTGTGCAGTATGTTGACAGTGCTCAGCGTGGCCTATCCATTCGCGAGAGTGGCTGAGGAGACGGCCGGAGGAGCTGAACAGATCTTACGATTGCTTGACGAGGCCATCGTCGATGCGGGAATGAGGTCGATCGTATTGGCGCCCGCAGGATCTTCTTGTCGGGGAGAGCTCGTTCCGTTCCATTTCGATGCCGAGCAATTCAATGACGATGCGCAGACAAGAGCTCATGGGGAATACGAGCGGCAGCTGCGACAGCTCTTCCAGAAGTTCCCGATTGACGTTGCGCATTTTCATGGCGTCGATTATGCAAATTACGTAGAACCATCGTCCGTACCGAACGTTGTAACCCTTCACTTACCTCCCTCTTGCTACTCTGCGAATTCTTTGGAGCCTCGTAATAACGTTCACTTGGTTTGTGTATCGCATACACAGAGAAAAAGCTTCCCTGCTGTTCCCATCGGTACCGTGATCCGGAATGGTGTGCGACTCAATGAATTTCACCCTCAGACAGAACGCGGTGATTACGTGCTCGCTCTCGGCAGAATATGCCCCGAGAAAGGTTTTCATCTGGCGCTCGATGCTGCTTCCCAAGCGGGAGTGCGATGCCTGTTGGCTGGCTGCACTTATCCTTACCCGTCGCATCTGGCCTACTTCGAACAGGAAATTGTTCCTCGTGTGGGCGGGCCTAATGAATTTGTCGGGCCGGTTGCGGCGAGACAAAAATCAGAATTGTTGGCACGTGCTCGATGCATTTTAGTTCCCAGCCTCATTGATGAGACTAGCTGTATCGTCGCAATGGAGGCGCTCGCCTCGGGAACTCCAGTTGTGGCGTTCGACCGCGGTGCACTCCGAGAAGTAGTCGAAGACGGTAGGACGGGGTTTCTCGTGAGATCGGTAGAGGAGATGTCACGGGCAATAGAAAAGATCGACGAAATTGACCGAACGGAATGCCGAGCTGTTGCTGAAAGCCGTTTCGCGGCGCGATCCATGACCAACCAGTATTTGCAACTATACGAACAGCTTGCTCAACCGACGAACGTTGCGGTTCGTCCGCCAGTTCGCCGACCTGTGGTTAAGCGGCACATTGAGATCGTGGATCGAGTTGAGAACATTCGCTCTCTCGTCCCGCAGTGGAATGAACTCTGGAAAAGATGTCCGAAAGCGACAACGTTCCAACGGCCCCAATGGCTTATGCCCTGGATAGAAACGTTCCGTCCAGAGCATCCATTGATGTTCACGGTATGGGAGAGTGATCGACTGGTCGGCCTAGTTCCCTGCTTGGTTTACCCGGAACGATCTGAGCGCGTACTTGGCTTCATGGGAGGAGGGATTTCCGATTATCTAGACGCCCTCATCGAGTCGCCCAGAAGTGAAGCGATTTCCTCGGTCATTGCGCAACAAATTCACGAGACAGCCGAGCTTTGGGATCGAGCCGACTTCACCGATCTTCCCCGTGACTCTGTGTGGCTCAGACAACCGTGGTCAGCGTGGCGCACGGAAGAGCAAGAGCATGCAGTTTGCCCGACCATCGAGGTTCGACACGGGATTAGTACGCTGCAGGAGTTGATTCCTAAACGTCAAATGCGGAATCTAAGAAATGCAAAGGCGCGAATCGCCAGAGCAGGCGGCGCAGAGATGGGCCTTGCAGATTCCGAATCCCTAGCCGGCATGCTTGATGCTCTATTCGAGCTACATGAAAAACGATGGCTTCTTCATGCGAACAGCCATGGCGTGCTTAAAGATGAACAGGCCCGAGCATTCCATCGTAAAGCCGCCTCGTTGTTACTTAATGCAGGGGTGCTGCGCCTTTACGGACTGCGCGTTGAAGGGCGAACTATTGCAACTTTGTACGCCTTTGCTGAAAGAGATGTTATGTACTGCTACCTTCAGGGCTTCGATCCTGAATTCAACTTCTCCAGTCCGGGAACCATCATTCTCTCGCGTGTAATTGAGGACGCCATTTGCGCCAATGTGCAACGAGTCGATTTTCTGAGAGGCCAAGAAGCTTACAAATACTGCTGGGGTGCCACGGACACTCACACGTACCGGCTCACATTGAGCCAGTCAAAAACGCGCGAGCGTCTTGCGGATCAGGAAAGTGAGGCTGAAGTATTAAACGAAACTTACTCCAATCCATAACAGATTCTGAGTGCGCGCAAGGCGTTGCGCGCAGCAACTAGAGCGTTCTGCTCCTGTCGAGAGTCCGTGGACGGAAAAAAGTTCGCGCTCCCGTTGAAGGAGAGCGCGTCGGCATCTGAAATCCTGGATTCAAGTTGCGAGCGTTCAACCTCGAACAATGCGGCGAGATAAAGCTCGCGCCATTCTTGTACGTGATGCGGCGGTCATCGACAGTGCTCAATTTAATCAGACTGCAAGAGGCATTGTGGTTAGAATCTGGAGGTAACGGCGGGCATCGTTGAGCTCTAACTTCTCGCGATCTGTCGTCGCGGCTCCGTTGCGAATCCCAACAAGGCGTCCCTCAATTGCTCGCTCGGCAACTTGGACGCGATTCGGAAGATGGTCCTCATCATTTTCCAAGATGGCGGCAGCGTAGGCGTTGAACCACTCGTAATTGACAGCTATTCTCACGTCGCCAGCACTCATGACACAGCCTCGCATTAATTACTAATTTTTTTCAGGCCGACGGATGAAAGCAACGGCCTGGCCAGTTAGGGTCTCTTCGGAGTACCGTCGGGCAAATCGCGAATCCGGTAAGTTGCTCTAGTACACATCGGAAATTGGGTCAGCGCCAATACGGTCGTTCGTGTATTTTGAATTGCAACTAACGATTCGCTCTGTTGCACGCGCTACCAAGCGAACAATGGCAGCCAGAGGGGCTGCACAGGCGTCCAAGTTACGATCGAAATCAACTACGTGATGCAAGCGGACGCATACGTCTTCGATATTGATGGCACCCTCCTGGTAACCCGTGACCTGGTGCACTGGAATGCGCTTCGCCGCGCGATGCTAGACGTTTATGGGGTCGATACATCAATCGAAGCTATTCCCTACCACGGAATGACCGACATCCTGATTTTGCGCGCGGCCTTGGTACGCGCTGGCCTATCGTTGTCAGAAATCAATGAACGGCTGTCGGACGCCCTTAAAATCATCCAGACGGACGTAGTCACTAACGGGTCAAGCCTGGTGGCAGAAGCATGTGCGAGCGTTCCCGTCTTGTTACACGAATTGGAAAAACGAGGCAAATTGCTAACCGTTGCGTCCGGAAATCTTGAGAGCGTCGGATGGGAGAAGATCAAAGCGGCAGGCCTACAGGGTTATTTCAAATTCGGCAGCTTCGGCGACATCCTGGATACCCGCGTCGCCATTTTCCAACAAGCTTGCGAGCAGGTTCGTGACAAGTTAGGAAATTTGGCGCGGGTTTGTTTTATCGGAGACACTCCTAATGATGTGTTGGCAGCCCGTGCGATCTCAGCCAATGTGATTGCCGTGAGCACTGGGGGTTACTCTTATGACGAGCTGCTGCTTTCGAGGGCGGATTTGTGCTGCCACAGCTGCGCAGAGCTGCTAGGACAGCTCTCCTGAACGTAGGTTTCCCTACTCTTCTACTTCTCGGTTGTTCCAGCTAAGTACCTCATTTATGTTTGCCGATTCCGAGGCCAAAGTTTGCTCTCCGCTTTCCGACACCAGGTGGGCACGATTGCCCGCGTCCTGCGGCATTCCCGCGGATGCTGGCATTTTCTGATCGCTATCGAATTACTGAGCCTTTTGTCTTTGCCGCTGACTTTGTCGTATCCATGGCCTTTGAAAATCGCAGTGGACTGCGTCCTCGGAGGTCAGCCGCTCCCCTGGTTTTTAAAGGACTTGAGCTTAGGCAGAACGGAAACAGCACTCTTCTGGGTCGTCACTCTTTTGCTGTTGATTGCCATCTCTGTAAATCTGCAGAGCCTGGGTAGCTGGTGGTTGCAGACCTATGCAGGGGAAAAGCTGGTTTGGGATTTTCGAGCCGAGCTGTTAAACCACGTGCAGCGGTTGCCACTCTCATTTCACGACCGCTATGGCGCTGCCGACGCGGTCTATCGCATTCAACATGATGCTTCGGCCATCCAGTACGTCGTCATTCAAGGTCTGGTGCCGCTGGTAACAGCATCATTCACCCTTGTTGGGATGATCCTGGTTATCTTCAAAATTGACCCAGGGCTCGCGATTATTTCGCTGGCGATCAGTCCAATTTTATTTGTTCTCACGATGGTTTCGGGCCGGCTGGTTCGTAAGCGATCGCGCGTGATTAAGGAACTAGATAGCAGCGCCATGTCCGTGATCCAGGAGGTGCTGGGGTGTATTCGCGTGATCAAGGCTTTCGGTCAAGAAGACGAAGAGCATGATCGATTTGTTAGGCGATCCAGCAAACGACTTTCGGGACAAGTCGGACTGGCGGTGTGGCAGGCGGTCTTCAACTTATTTATTGGTTTGACGATTGCTGGGGGTACAGCAGCCGCTCTTTACATCGGAGTAACTCATGTGCGTAGCGGTATTTTGACGGTCGGCTCCCTTCTGGTGGTGATGGCCTACATCGCTCAGATGTACGCTCCGCTCCAACTCCTCAGCACAAAGTTGACCGAGCTGCAGGGATGGAACGCCAGTTTAGAACGTGCTTTTCTTCTACTCGACCAGAGCCCGGAAATCGCTGAGATCACCGATGCTTTAGGAGTGGAGCAAGCGCAAGGTCATGTCGCATTCCGCAACGTGTCATTTAACTATGCTCAGTCTCAACAAGGCCTTAATAACATCTCGTTTGAGGCACCAGCGGGATCAAGAGTCGGCATCGTTGGAACCACGGGAGCTGGCAAGACAACATTACTAAACCTCGTGATGCGTTTCTATGATCCAAGCGCAGGCGAAGTGCTGCTCGATGGCGTGAACTTACGCCGATACAGGATCGCCAACCTACGGCAGCAATTCGCAGTCGTCCTTCAAGAACCCGTTCTGTTTAATGCGAGCATCGCGGAAAACATCGCCTACGGCAAGCGCGACGCGACAGATGCAGAAATCGTCGCGGCGGCGCAGGCAGCATCAGCTCACGATTTCATTATGAGACTTCCGAAGCGATACCACACGGTTGTAGGAGAACGCGGCGCGAGCCTGTCGGGCGGCGAGCGTCAACGTATTTCCCTAGCACGGGCGTTCTTGAGAGATAGCCCAATTCTTATTCTCGATGAACCCACGAGCTCGGTGGATCTTCAGACTGAGGAATCCATTTTGAGAGCGACTGAGCGTCTAATGGAAGGACGTACGACGTTCATGATTGCTCATCGACTCCAGACGCTGAGGAACTGCAATCTCGTCCTGGTTTTGGAGGGGGGACGATTGAAAGAGGTTAAGAATTCCGGACAAGACTTAGCCCGGCACCAAGTAGTTTGATTGACTCGCAACGAGTCAGAGATCCGGTCGTCCCATCGAAAGATACTCGAATCCAGCTTCACGAATGGCTTGCGGATCCAAAAGGTTTCTTCCATCGATCACAAGAGGCAACTCCATTCGATCACGTATTGTCGACCATGGAAGATCGCGGAATTCTGGCCATTCGGTGAGGACGAGAAGAGCATGTGCAGTATTTGCAGCTTCGAGGGCAGATTCACAGAACATTAACTTACCGCTGTCCTTCAAGAGCGCATTCTCGAGCAAAGGCAACGCCTTGGGATCGAAAACGCGCAGAGTACTTCCTTCTTTCAGTAATTCCTCGACAATTCGCATACTGGGGGATTCTCTCGTGTCATCCGTTCCGGGTTTAAATGCCAAACCAAGAACGGCGATGGTCTTATCGTGCAAAACCCACAAAGCTCCTCGAACCTTCTTCATGAATACTTCGGTTCGGTGGATGTTGATTGCTTCGACCTGCTTCAGGAGAGAGAAATCCGCACCGTGTTCTTCGGCAAGGTAGATGAAGGCGCGCAAGTCTTTCGGGAAGCAGTAACCACCAAACCCAATTCCCGCTTGCAAAAAATCGGGGCCGATCCTGTGGTCCATCCCGATTCCCTTCGCAACCTCCGTGACATCAGCACCCACCAACTCGCATAAATCAGCGACCATTTTGATGAAAGAGATCTTCATGGACAGGAAGGAGTTCGCAGCATGTTTGATAATCTCGGCGGTCGAGAGACCAGTGATCAGTATGGGCGCCTCGAATGGGCGGTATAACTCCTCAATGATCTGACGAGCTCTGTCATTTTGGACCCCGCACACGATTCTTTCCGGATGGAACACGTTCTTGAGGGCTACGCCTTCCTGCAGGAATTCTGGGTTGGACGCAACATCGAAGTCCGGAACTTCTCGTTCTGAATTCCTCGCATAGCGACGGATGGTTCGCTTAATCCACTGGGCGGTGATCGCAGGAACAGTGCTCTTTTCAATGATGAGTTTATAACCGTTCAGCTGATTTGCAATCGTGCGAGCAGCCGCCTCGACCTGGGACAGATCTGCCTCCCCGGAGCTCTTCTGCGGTGTGCCCACACACAGAAACAGTATCGTCGCTTCACGAATAGCCCCTTCCAAGTCGTGTACCGGTTGGAAGTTGGCTCCTAAATGCTCATGAAGCAGCTGCTCAAGGCCGGGCTCATAAAACGGAACTGTCCCTGCTTGGAGCTTATCGATCAGTGGCGCAAATGAATCCGTTCCAAGAACGTCCCACCCCAGGGATGCAAGACCCAGGGCGGTGGGCAATCCAACGTGTCCCATTCCGAGCACGGCGATTTTCACATCTTTCTTTTGGATCTTTTCGAATAGTTGAGGGTCAAGAGTAAAGCCAGTTTCGAGTCGCTCGGCTTCATTGAGCGGATGTGTTCCGACAGCCAAGGGTACCTCCGGGCGAGAAACTTGGGATGCAACACTCGAAAGACATGTTGCCGACCTACTTAGGTTGAGCAATAAACCACGCGAGGGCATCCGATGTGGAGCGTGCCTCATCGAACGATCTCAAGTTGGTTTCTATGTCGCTGCATTCCTCCTCACAGATCGACGCTGAAGCATTGTCCCGCCGGGTACATGAACTGGGAGATTGGTTCCACAATTTGAATTTGCACGGCGTACCAACCGCTCCGAATCATTTTTTAGGCGACTTCCCAAATATCAAATGGAACAAGATTGCCGGAGAGATACCGCAAGAGCTTGCGGGCGCAACCGTGCTGGATATCGGCTGCAACGCGGGCTTTTATTCTATACAAATGAAGCGGCGTGGGGCTGGTCGCGTTTTAGGGATTGATATCGACGATCGATACCTCAATCAAGCTCGGTTCGCCGCGAACACGCTGCAGCTGGACATCGAGTTTGAAAAACGATCGGTTTACGACGTTGAAAGCATTCAAGGACAATTTGATTATGTCTTTTTGATGGGAGTGTTTTATCACCTACGCTATCCGTTGTACGCACTGGACCAAGTAATAAAGAAAGTCGCGGGAAAACTGATCTTCCAGACTATGCTCCGCGGCTCTCGTGTCGCACGAGAGTGGGAGCCGGACTATTCGTTCTGGAATGAAGATGTTTTTCTTGAGCAAGATTTCCCTTCCATGTACTTCATCGAACATAAATATTCGGGAGACCAGACGAACTGGTGGATTCCAAACCGTGGCGGAATGGAAGGAATGCTACGCAGCGGGGGGCTGCGCGTTTTATCGCATCCCGAAGAAGAGACCTGGATCTGCGAACCAGGTGACGTCAAACGCGGTAGCGAGTATGTCGTCGATCTCGAGTTGAGAGGCGCTCTTTAGTCCGAAGGAGTCGGAACGAATGGTTGAAGCCGTAATGCTCTGGAACGAGCCGAACAATCTTTCGCATTGGGATTTTCATTTAGACGCGCAATGGGACAAATTTGCGGAGATGGTGATTTCGGCCGCTAGCACGATTCGCTCTCGCAACCCATCTCTCAAGATTGTACTGGGCGGCATCTCGCCAATCGATCCCAAGTTCATCCAGTTGATGGACGTTCACGGCGTGCTCGATAAGATCGACGTTGTAGCTGTGCATGGGTTTCCTCTGGATTGGAATCACTGGAAACTTGATGACTGGCCCAAAAAGATTGAGGAAATTAGAGCAGTCACCGATAAGCCAATCTGGGTATCCGAAGCGGGCGTTTCGACTTTTGGCGCCGACGAAGTTCAAGTGTTCGGAATCCAGCGCACCGCGAAGCTGCTGCTGCCGCTCGTCGATCGGGTGCACTGGTACAGTCTGTTCGACCTTCCAGCAACTTGGACAGCCACCACGCGACACAAAGAAGCGGAAGGAAGCTCGTACTACCGACACTACTACATGGGCCTCATTCGCGAGGATGGCTCTGCCAAACCTGCTCTCCAACATTTTCCCGATGGACTTGGGATTTGCCAGTGGTTTCATTTTGAGGATCATCGACTCGAGTCGGGAGTGGGGTGGCTGCGAAAGTTAGGCGTGCGTCATTTGCGCACCGGACTCAGTTGGGCCGATTCATTTCGGCCGGGAGCACAAAATTGGTTTGATCGGCAGATGAAAGAGCTCGATGAGTTCGACGTGACACTGACGCTTTGTTTCACTCCTGAGCATTTAGGAGAGGCACAGCATCACACGAGCCCGCCACGAAAGCCTGCTGACTTCAGCAGTTTTGTAGATTGGGCAGTTCGCACTTACGCGCCATCGGGTGTTCGTCACACAAAAACTTCTGAGCAGCCATCAAGAGCTGAGTCTTTACGAATCGCGTGAAGAGACCCATCGTACTTTCTACCTGCTACTCGGAGAATCTCTTCCATACATCCACCCTATTGAGACGAGCATCATAGGCGCAGTCTTCGAAGCGCGATGGTGACCTCTTCGGAACAACTGCATGACTAACAGGCGAATCCTCGTGACGGGCGGAGCCGGTTTTGTTGGCTCCCACACTGCTGATGCTTTACTGGCGCTCGGCCATGAAGTGCGCGTGTTCGATAACATCAGTTCGCAAGTGCATCCGCATGGGCGTCCCAGCTACCTTTCAGTCGACGTCGAGTTCGTGCAAGGCGACATAAGAAATCTGAGCGCAGTTTCGTCTGCTCTCGACGGCATCGATGCCGTATACCATCTTGCCGCAATGGTGGGAGTCGGACAATCGATGTATGAGATTGCTGACTATACAGCAACGAATATCCTGGGTACCGCAAATCTCCTGCAATCTATCCTCGATCAAGGCTGCAAGGTAGAAAAACTGATCGTAGCGTCTTCCATGTCTATTTACGGGGAGGGACGGTATTCATGTCCCAATTGCGGTCCAACAGCACCTCGTGTGCGAGATCTTGATCAGTTAAAAGAGAGTCGGTGGGAGCTCAATTGCGCGAATTGTGGCTCCAATCTTCTGCCACTGCCGACGGATGAAAGCAAGCCGCTTGAATGTTCGTCTATCTATGCCCTCTCCAAAAAAGCTCAAGAAGAGATGGCATTGGTATTCGGAGCTACCTATGGCGTTCCAACAGTTGCGCTCCGCTACTTCAACATCTATGGACCTCGACAAGCGCTCTCGAATCCCTACACCGGCGTTGCCGCGATCTTTGCGTCGCGACTGATGAATGGAAATCCACCGATCATTTTCGAGGATGGTCGTCAGATGCGCGATTTTGTAAACATTCGTGACATTGTTCAAGCCAACATCCTGGCGTTGGAGTCGTCCGCCGCAAATGGAATGGCCTTGAATGTCGGGTCCGGGTCGCCTGTTTCTGTACTGCAGGTGGCCACCGGGATTGCCGAGATGCTCGGTGTTCAGATTCCTTTTCATGTTTCCGGGCGATATCGCGCAGGAGACATACGGCACTGTTTCGCGGATATTAGCCACACTTCGCAGGTACTGGGCTACTCGCCGGCTGTTTCCTTTCATGACGGCACATCCGAACTGGTCGAATGGCTGAAATCACAGCAGGCACATGATCGAACTGAGGAAGCACTTGGGCATTTGTCAGCACATGGCCTGGTTGCATAAGTCATGTGGAGTGGGAATCAATACGGGCGTTGAACAATGAGATCAACCACAAGTCGTGCAGTTTTGATTTTCGGTGGCGCTGGTTTCATCGGATCCAATTGGGCGAACTACCTTTTAACTGAGACCAACGCAAAGGTACACATTTTCGACAATCTGTCTCGTCCCCGCGTCAGTAGCAACGTGCAGTGGTTACGAAAGGTAGCTAAGCCGGGCCGATTAATGATTACGATAGCAGACGTCCGCGACAGAAAGTCGGTAACACAGGCGGTCCAAAAGGCTGATGAGATTTATCACTTCGGCGCGCAAGTCGCGGTCACAACTTCTTTAGAGGATCCGCGGAGCGATTTCGAAGTGAATGCCGGAGGAACCTTGAATATTTTGGAAGCTGCCCGAGAAAGTGGCAATCGCCCTTTTCTACTATTCACTTCAACCAACAAGGTTTATGGACACCTTTCAAATGGGAACGGCGCAAGCCTGAAAGCTTCAGGTGTCACCGAAGATCAACCGCTGGACTTCTATTCACCTTACGGGTGTTCGAAAGGTGCTGCAGACCAGTATGTCCGGGACTACGCACGAATCTACGAGATTCCTACCGTTGTTTTCCGGATGTCGTGTATTGCGGGGCCTCGTCAGTTCGGCAACGAAGACCAGGGCTGGGTTGCACACTTCCTCTATTCCGCGCTTGCGAACAAGACGATTTCGATCTACGGCGATGGCCGCCAGGTTCGAGATGTACTTGCTGTACAGGATTTGTTACACGCTTTCGATTCAGTTCGACGCGCGCGTTGTGTGACGGCTGGCAATGTTTACAACGTCGGCGGTGGCATGCGCAATGCAGTCTCGCTACTGCAGGTTATCAACGCGATTGAGCAAGTCTTGCAAAAACCAGTTCGCTATCATTTTCATTCGGCGAGACCTGGCGACCAGCCGATCTATGTCTCCGACACTTCAAAGCTCAAATCCCATGTCCAATGGGAACCGCGGTTGAGCGTACCCGAGATCATTGATGACATTCGTTTCTTCTGGAAACAGAATCAATCCTTGTTCGAGTCTGAGGTTATTTCTCTAAGACCCGCAGTGAATTTCATAGAAGCATTACCCGAGGTGGCCTCGTGAAATATGCGTTGGTGAATCCAGCCTGGGAATTTCACGGGTCAACATATTTCGGATGCCAGGAATCCCACTATCCGCTTGAGTTGCTATTTGCGTTCGACAAAGTACGTGAGGCAGGACACGAGCCGTTGCTGATCGACGCTCATTCGGATCACTTGCAATTAGACGAAGTAAAGCAAACAGTAGCAGCCTTTGCGCCAGACTTCCTCGTCATTCCGACCGCACCTAGTTACTTATTCTGGCGTTGTCCCCCACCGGAGATGAAGGTTCCACAAACATGGTTCGCTGCACTGAATGCAGGCATCAAGGTCGCAATCGGCCCGCATCCGTCCGCGACGCCGCGGGCCACCCTTCGAAAACTGCAATGCGATGTCGCATTACGCGGTGAACCAGATGAGATTATTCCTCTTCTGGCATCCGCTTCCTGGCAAGACTTGGAAGGGTGCTGCTGGAGAAAAGAAGGAACTCTGCAGGTTTCGCCCACGTTGGGCGTTACCAACATGGCGAATCTTAAAGCCCTGGATTTTCAGAATTACAACGTGGAAGGGCATACGCATCGTCACCACGTGTTTGAAGGACACGGACGCGGAGCAGAATTAGAGTTCGCGCGTGGATGCCCATGGGCTTGTTCCTTCTGCAACAAAACACTCTTCCGAAATAAATATCGAGAGCGTGATGTTGCGGCTGTTCTTGAAGAAGTCGACCGGCTTATCTCCAGAGGCGTTGATTATATTTACTTCATCGACGAGATTTTCGGGGTGGGAAAAAATGTGCATCGCCTGCTTGAGGGGTTGGCTGAACGGAAGATTACGATCGGCTTACAGACACGGATCGACCTCTGGAATGAAGAGTCACTGGATCTGCTGGGAAGGGCGCACTGCGTATCGATGGAAGTCGGTATCGAATCGATCACTGAAGAGGGTCGAAGCGAACTCAATAAAGGATGCAAGCTGGATACAGAACGTATCGGTGACCTGTTAATCCATGCGCGCAAGCGCGTGCCTTGGGTGCAAGCAAACTTAATCCTCACAGAACACGATGATCGCCACGACATACGACAATGGCAGGAACGTCTTAAGGCGCATGGAGTATGGGTGAGCGATCCTGTCCCAATGTTCCCCTTCCCGGGCACTCCTGACTACCTAAAGCGATTTGGACCTCCCGATGATCTGGCTTGGGAACGCGCACATCATTACTACACAACCACGTTTCACAACAAAGGGTACAGCGACATCCAGGACCAGAATCCTTCCGAGCTCGAGGACCTGGAATGCACGTTCTAGTGACGACCGACACTGTCGGGGGCGTGTGGACCTACACGCGTGAACTTGTCACCGGACTGATAGCACAAGGTGACAGGGTCACGCTGATCAGCTTCGGCGGCAAACCGACACATGAACAATGCGTTTGGATGGACACGCTGTCAGCCTTGACTTTCATTGACACGGATTACCCACTGGAGTGGATGGATGATTCTGAAGACGGGATCGCTGAGTCTACGATCTTCCTGCGGCGCGTGATTGCTCAGACAAAGCCCGACCTTTTGCATTTCAGCCAGTATTGTTACGGATCACTGTCAACCACCACACCGAAGGTCGTTGTGGCGCACAGTGATGTGGTGAGCTGGTGGAAGACCGTACACGAATCCCCTCCGCCCGACTCGAGTTGGTTTCGCTGGTATCGCAAGGTCGTTAAGTGCGGACTGGAACAAGCTGATGTAGTGGTTGCTCCCTCGAAGTGGATGTTGACAACCCTCCTCGGTGAGTATGGCCCTGTGCGCGACGCGCGAGTGATCCACAATGGCCGAACCGCGGCCTTGTTTAATCCTTTCGGTGAGAAGGAAGACATGGTGGTGTCGGCCGGTCGGATTTGGGACAAAGGAAAGAATGTCAGTCTGCTGACATCCCATGAACAGATGGTTCCCATCTGTATCGCAGGTGCGACGGCAAGAAACGCCGACGATCCACACAAGCCTGACGAGTTACAGAACAACGGCAGGATAACGTCGCTCGGCACTCTGTGCGAGAGAGAGCTCTCGACTTTGCTGTCTAAAAGTTCGATCTACGCGGCGACATCGAAGTACGAGCCGTTCGGATTGGCGCCGCTCGAAGCCGCCTTATCCGGATGCGCGCTCGTGATGAACGACATTCCCGTGTTCCGCGAATTATGGCAGAACCATGCCGTTTTCTTTCGACGCGACGATGCAGCTGATCTAGCGCGCTCGATTGCCTTGCTTAGCGGTAGCCCCGTTCTTCGCGATGTTTACGCAAAGCGTGCTTACGACCACGCAATGAAACATTTCACAACTGCTCGCATGATCGAGGACTACAGTTCTCTATTTCGAGAACTTCTGGTAGGAGCTGCCGCGTGAACAGCTCCCTCAATCTTCGATTCTTCGCACATTCCTGGCGTTCCGACTGGAACCACGGCAATGCTCATTTTTTGCGCGGGCTCGTGACTGAACTCGGCACACTCGGACACAAGGTGACATGCTACGAGCCTGAAGCATCGTGGTCGTACGTGAACCTGTTACAGGAACCGAACGGCAGAGAATCCGTCCGCCAGTTCGAAACTGCTTTTCCGCAGATGCAAGTAGTGACATACGATTCGACTGATGTTCGTGAGCTTGCTCATCGTGAATTGCGTGGAGCGGACGTTGTGGTGGTTCACGAGTGGACGGCACCAGAAGTGATCCACACGCTTCAGGATCTGAAGCAGACACTGGGGTACCGCCTTCTATTACATGACACGCATCATCGGGCTTATACGGCGCCGAAATCGATTGGCGTTTTTCGTGTTCAACAATTCGATGGGGTGCTGGCATTTGGGGAAGTTCTCCGACAAATCTACCTGCACAAGTTCGGGGCCACACAAGCTTGGACGTTTCACGAGGCCGCTGACACAAGACGCTTTTGTCCGAAGAATACAGACCAGCCGCACGAATTATTCTGGGTAGGAAATTGGGGCGATGATGAACGCACCCACGAATTGCAGGAGTTCCTGATTCAGCCTTTGAGTCAACTCACCTCTACACGCGCAGTATACGGCGTACGGTATCCCTCGTCGGCTCGCGAGCAATTGAAGGATGCGGGTATCGAGTATCGAGGTTACCTCCCGAACCTTGAAGCGCCGAACGTGTACTCTCGCAGCGCTCTGACGCTGCACATTCCGCGCCGAAGTTATGCAAACGGACTCAGCGGCGTTCCCACCATCCGAATGTTCGAGGTCCTGGCGTCAGGCACTCCTCTGATCTGTTCGCCCTGGTCCGATGCCGAAGGCTTGTTTCGCACTGAGGATTACCTGACCGTGAGCGATGGCAAAGCGATGCTGGCCGAGATCTGCCACTTGTTGCAGGACTCGGTGGCGCGAGCGCAGCTTGCCAGCAATGGAATCGAGACTATCCGTCAACGGCACACATGCGCACATCGAGCAAAACAGTTTGAAGAGATTTGCGAGGAGCTCGGCCGATGAAGATATTCGTGTTCGGATCCAGCCTTACGTCAACGTATTGGAATGGAGCGGCCACTTACTACCGCGGGATCTATAAGAACCTGAATGGACTCGGGCATGAAGTGGTGTTTGCAGAACCAGATATCTACGATCGTCAAAAGCATCGTGACCTCCAGCTGGTTCCGTATGCGAATGTGCGTGTCTATCAAACGCCTGCAGATCTACCTTCGCTTATTGAGGAAGCCTCGAATTACGATCTCGTGATTAAGCACAGCGGCGTCGGGGCCGATGATGAGTGGCTGGAGGAAAACGTCCTGTCCTGCCAGCGCAAGGGAGCCCGTGTCGTTTTCTGGGATGTCGATGCACCTGCAACTCTTGCCCGCGTGGAGGCGCAGGAAGCCGATCCATTTAGAGCTCTAATTCCACGGTACGACTTGATTTTCACGTACGGTGGGGGAACGTTCATCGTAGAACATTACAAACGGCTAGGCGCAAGGGCTTGCATTCCGATTTATAACGCCCTCGATCCCGATGTGCACTGTGTCGTTGATATCGATCCCGCATTGCGTTGCGATTTGGCCTTCGTTGGCAATCGACTACCCGACCGCGAACGTCGCGTTGAACAATTCTTTTTGAAAGCCGCGGACATGGCGCCCGAATTTAGCTTTGTACTCGGGGGGGAAGGTTGGGGTGGAAAGCGATTGCCAAGTAATGTTCGATGGATCGGTCACGTTCCAAGCGACAGTCACAACCGAGTGAACTGTTCGGCGCGAATGGTGTTGAACATCAATCGCGACTCGATGGCACATGTCGGATTTTCTCCGCCAACCCGAATATTTGAGGCGGCTGGCGCGGGTGCATGTCTCATCACCGATTCGTGGGAAGGGATCGAAACGTTTTTCGCTCCGGGCCGGGAAATCTTGCCAGCATCATCTGCAGAAGAAATCGTGCAATATCTCCGCCGATGCGATTCTGCAAAAGCCAGCGAGATTGGAAAAGCTATGCGCCTGCGCGCGCTCCGGTTACATACGTACGAACTGCGGGCGGCACAGGTCCAGGCAGCACTGAATGCCCACGCAACAGAGACTGCGTCGCAGCCGCAGCAAGCCGTCGCGTGATAAAGGATTAGATACGAAGAAGAAGGAGGTCCGATAGTGCGGATTGTCGTTTTTGGACTGGCGGTGTCGTCTTCCTGGGGAAATGGCCACGCGACTACGTTTCGTGCGCTATTGAAAGCGCTGCATCAGCGCGGACACCGAATCGTTTTTTACGAGAAAAACGAAGAGTGGTACGAGTCGAATCGTGATCTCCCCGATCCGACATTCTGCGACTTACGAATCTTTGAGAGTTGGGATGACGAATTATCAAAGATTCGCGCAGAACTTAACGCTTGTGATGTTGCGATTGTAGGGTCGTATTTTCCATTTGGTACTCGCGCTCTCGACGAGGTTCTGGCTTCTAAAGCAACGGTCAAAGCCTTCTACGATATCGATACGCCAATCACCCATGCGAAATTGAAGAATGGTGGGCCATCGTACCTGGAAAAACGGCAGCTCCCCGGTCTGGATCTCTATCTGAGTTTTACGGGAGGTTCCATTCTGCAGGATCTCGAGACCAGGTTTGGGGTCAAACGCGCGCGCCCGCTGTATTGCTCATTTGATCCCAAAGATCACTTTCGACGTCCTCAAAATCCCCGTTTTCGTTGCGATCTCAGCTACATGGGCACGCACGCGAGCGATCGTCAGAAAAAAGTGCACGATTTTTTTCTCAGCCCGGCTCAGCAGATTCCCGACGCCACCTTTCTTCTGGCGGGAGCGCAGTATCCAGAGGACATGAAGTTGCCTGGCAACGTTAAGCATCTCATGCACGTTTCACCGCCCCAGCACTCCGAATTTTATTCGGCTTCACGTTTTACGTTGAACTTGACTCGGCAAGATATGGTGGAAGCGGGATACTCTCCATCTGTTCGATTATTTGAAGCCGCCGCCTGCGGAGCTGCCATCATCACTGATGATTGGCCAGGGTTGGAATCGTTCTTCGAGATCGGCGATCAGATCCTCATCGCGCAAGAGACCGCCCAGATCGTTCACTATCTCCGCGACCTGGATGATCAACAACTCCAAAAGATGGGCACGAAGGCGCGTGACCGGGTCCTGGAAGAGCACAGTTCTGCCGAGCGGGCACGGCAATTAGAAGAGCTCATCGAGGAAGCTGTTGGACGCCCTCTTGAGAATCGACCTTTCGCCGCGATGGGCTTGTGACGAAACCCACTTCTTCGACTAATCGGTTCCTGTAGAAGTTAGCTGCCTTTGCAAAGCGGATTTGCTCAACAGGATCCTGAAGAGCCGCAGCTGCCATTCGGCAGTAGCCCACCCTGAATGCACAATAAGCGACAAGGAAGGAGTGCAGTCTCGCCGCGTCCGTGCGGCCTCCGTTTCGTCGGAACTGCTCCAGGAAGATACCGGCGCTTTTTTCATCGAGATTCCATTCCACAATTGTGCCGGCCAGGTCCCATGCGATGTCTGTTGGCCCAGGATAAAAGTGATCGTCACCGTGCGTACCAGCATCGGTCTTGATGAAGCGGCCAACGCCATCACGTAACCATTCCCATGGCTGCATCTTGCCATCGGTGATCACTGGCTGATCACTATCTAGATCGTTCACTGACAGCTCGAGCTCGATACCCAACTCCTCACGCACGTTGTGTCGCGTCATTTCGGCGAGCAATGTGGCGCTCTGTGTAGGCGCCGCGAACGAGCACGAACGAAAAGCACAATATTTCGCGAGTTGTTGCAGACAATCCGAATTCAGATCAGCGGCTGAGAGAGGCGAACCTACAATCCTTTCGTACGTCGACACTCCATCGCGATTGTCGAGTAGCGGCACTCCGAAGCCATTGTCGTGAATCAGACGATTGCGCTGCAGCACTGCGCGACCGTAGCGGCCCAAGCCGTCAAATTTCAGGAATTCCCGACCATCGTGGCAAAGAAACTTG
>Ga0310810_10000086_pt1 | contig 93822 bp, 77 predicted proteins | sample NCmetagenome_FD_207641 | JGI IMG/M metagenome (GOLD analysis project Ga0310810, IMG submission 207641) | Soil microbial communities from experimental microcosm in Duke University, North Carolina, United States - NC | ecosystem: Engineered > Artificial ecosystem > Soil microcosm > Unclassified ... | reverse complement strand
GCCGCCAGGAGGCATGAGCCCCTCTTTGACCATGTGGAACAGGCGGCTCTCCTCGGGTTTTCCCGGCACAATGACGGGACCGGACTCACTTCCCTGAAGCGTCGTCTGATAGGTGCTGAGGTTCAGCTCTTTCATTTTCAGACTGGGACCGTGACATCCCAAACACGTGCGATTCTTCAGAATCGGGATAATGTCGGCTTCAAATGTGGCGGCTTTAGCCGGAGGATTCTTGGCAGGCTCGCCGGGAGCGGCCAGCAGCACTGATCCAAACGCGAAAGTCCAGATTGCGAATGCCCTGACCGCGGACGTGAGCGAAGCAGCGACGCGACGCCAGACACGACACCTCTCACGAGACGCTCGGTTCAGTGACATCGTGGCTCCATGAGAGGGCTGTCTGTTGGCCTGTAGACAAGCTTTACTGCGTCGCGACGGCGCGCGGCAAAATTATTCACTCGGTACTCCAGTATATCAAGCGCTGCGCTAAGTTGGCGAACCCAGCATGGTCATGCAGCCACGGTCACGGCCGTCGCTCGGAGACTGCAAATTCAGAACAGCGCCGGGTCCAACGCGCGGGATGCTACATTGGTTTTTGGGCAGGAGCATGGCTGGTGAAAGATTCCGTATTCAACCTCCTTTTTGGATGCAATCACCGAAGAACGACGTTCCCCATGACTCCGGTCCGGAAAAAGTCCGCCGGAGGCCAGCTAGAAACGCCTCCTGAAACCTACGTGGTTTGCCTGGAGTGCGGCAAGCAATTCGTCTACGACTGGGAAAACATGCGCCTCGGACAACCGGTGGATATCGCGGATGGCTCGCCGCCGAACCCCGGCGTCGCGAAAATTCCTTTCCGCGCGAAATCAAAACTGCGATATTTGTTCTGGGGCTCGGCGCTTTCCGCGGCCTTGGTTCTAGGCAAAGTCGTGCAGTCGCGGAAGCGTTCCCCGAACGCGAGCGCCTCCGCAGCAGAGGACCATGGCCAAGCCGACGACAACCAAAACCCGAAAGCCCCGCATACCCCGTAAGCGGAAGCCGCAGAGTGCGGGCCTGGCGCCGGCGGATTGCCACAGCGAAATCACGGGCGACCTAGTGCCGATTGCCGACCGCGTGAAGAAGGAAGGCGGCCTGGTAGTGGCGGCTTATCGCGATCCGCTCGGCGGGCATCCGCTCCTTGTGGCAGTGCTGCCGATCGATGGCATTCAGCCCACACCCTTTCAGCGCGATCTTTCCGAAGCGCACCATAAGCGCCTATCTGGGGTGATCGAGAAAATCGGGCGCTTCCTCGATCCGGTGATCGCGGTTACGGCGCCAAACGGGGGCTTCTGGACTCCCAACGGCTTGCACCGCCTGGAAGCTATGCGCCGGCTTGGGGCGCGCTCGATCACCGCGTTAATTCTTCCGGAGCGCGAGATTGCGCGCCAGATTCTGGCGCTGAATACGGAGAAGGCGCACAACTTGAAGGAGCGCTCGCTGGAAGTGATCCGTATTTCGAAGGGCCTGGTCGAAGAATCACCCGCCGCGTCTGAAGCGAGCTTCGCCTTTTACCTCGAGGATCCGTCGCTGGTTACGCTCGGCATCGTTTACGAGCAGAAACCCAAGTTCGGCGGCGGTGCGTACCATCCTGTGCTGCGCCGCGTTGAAACTTTTTCGGAAGATTCGATGCGCAGCGCGATGAAGGTGCACGAGCGCCGCGCGGAGCTGCTGCTCGAATTGGAAGAAAAAGTAGCCGACGCCGTCGCCAAGTTGAAAAAGCGCGGCCTGCAGAGCCCCTACTTACGGTCTTTCGTGGTGGCTCGTATTAACCCGTTACGCTGGATCAAAGGCCAGTTGCCACCCCCCGAGAAAATACTGGAGACTATGCGCGACCGCGCGGCGCGCTTCAATATCGATAAAGTCAAACAACAGGATCTCGCGGGCGGCTTTGCGCCGGCGGCGGATGAAGAATAAGGGCTACACAGGCATTGGCGGCAATCGCTGATCGCAGGCGCGGCGTTCGCAATCGTGTATCGATCAGAGAGTCCTTAGCCGGTCAAGACCCGGTGCCGCCCATGAGCGCGGACCGGGCCCCTACCTCAGGCAGCGGAAGAAACGCGAACGCCCGTTGGGCCGACGCGCCTAGAAGATCAACCGCAACCCAAGCTGAATCTCTCTGGGATCGAACTGTGTAGAAGTCGCGAACCCGAAACCCGAGCCCGTCAGCACTCGATTCGGAATCGAAAAAGCATGCTGATTCAGGATGTTGAAGAACTCGGCGCGGAATTGCAGGGCAGCGCGCTCGAACAGCCTGGTGTCCTTTGCCACAGAAAGATCGAAATTGCTGAATCCGGCGTTGCGGACAGTGTTGCGTCCCAGGTTACCGGGGTGCGCCGCCACCGTGCTGCCGTTCAGGCTGTCCAGGGCAACCGCGAAAAACTGGCCGACGAAGCTCTGATTATTATTGACCGCCTGAATCATGTTTGCGTTGTCCGCCAGCACTTCATTCGAGAAAAACTGCTCTTCCGGACCGCCGCCCTGTTTCAACGTCGGTACCGAGACCAGGTCCGGACGGACGGTGCTGCCCCCATAATTGTCGATCCCGTATCGCTTGCTGCCGAACGGCGTCAAGACCGTGAATGGGAAACCGGAACTGGCGGTTGCGATTCCCCAAAGGGTCCAGCCTTGCGTCAGACGTTTGGGAAGGTACGCTGCCTTGTCGAACGGGAGCTGATACGAAAAATTGACCACTACGTGGTGCGGCACATCGAACGAAGCGCGCGCTTTTTCACAACTCCAGCACGTCGGATCGTTCTGGGTGAAGGCGGAATTCGCGGCATCGCCGTTATAAACGGTCGACGCGTTGTCCATGGCTTTCGAGTAGGTATACGAAAGTTGGAATGCCAGGCCGGCCGTCGGCACGGACTTGCGGAGCATCACCTGGAGCGAGTTGTACGTGGAGTGCGCGTGATTGTCGGTCAACTGGAACTCGCTCAGGCTCGGATTCACCGCAGTGAACACCGCGATGTCGGGGCCTGCGCCGGCATAGCCGTTCGGATATTGGGAGCCGTAGAGACTGACGGCGTTGTTGAACACGTAGCCTGCCTGCAACACCGTATTCCACCGCAGTTCCCGCTCGATGGTGAAGTTGCCGCTGAGCGTGTAACCGTTGTGATAGTTGTTGGTGGTGACATTCGTGAGCAATCCCGGATACGGCGTCAAATCGATCGGGTCGTTGGCCGGAACTGTTTTCGAATCGCCGCCAGAAGGAACGATGTTTCCCTTGAGATCGTGAATCGGCGGCAGGCTGAGCGGCCTGGGTGCCGCAGTGAACGTAAGATTTGGCGCAGCACTGGTGCCGGAGAACGGGAAATTGAATCCCTGCTGATCGGCGGTTTGCGAAAGGGGCAGGTTCGTGAAAACCGCGAAGCCGCCGCGCACGACGGTTTTGGGCAGAACCTTCCAGGCCAAGCCCACGCGCGGGCCGAATCCCTTATAGTCCTCGTTATAAATCGGCGATGGGTTCAGCACCATGCGGCGGAACAAAGTCTTGTCCGAAAGGAAATTCGCGCCATCCACGATGCCTGCCAGCCGGTTCCCGGTCTCCGTAGGCACGCTGTTGTATTCGTAGCGCAGCCCAAGGTTCAGAGTCAGATTGCGGCTCACTTTGAAATCGTCCTGGAACCATCCTCCCCAGTGAAAGCGGCGCATCGAGAAAGGAGCGAAGCCGCCGCCGGGAGGTCCGTAACCCGGATAGGCAACGCTGCGCTGGTAGAACTGGCTGATGCCGGTCATGAAGCTGATCAGCGCATTGGGGCTGGGATCGCCGGGATTCAGATTGTGCGCCCCGTCCACCGAAGAGATGGCAACCGGCAGGGGAGAGCCGGCAGCGAAGGTATATACGCCATTCGGTCCGCCGATCGAACTGCCGAAGTAGCTGGACTGCACGCCACGATATTCGCCGCCGAAGTTCATGGTATGCCGGCCCTTCACCCAGGTCAGCGCGTCGCGATACACCAGCGTAAACGGGACCAGGCTGAATCCACCGCCGCTCGTGCCGTATGACTGCAGAGCGCCGTCCGCAAAGTCAACTTCTGTGGTGTCGAACACCTTAGGAACGGTCTGCTCTTTAGACTGCATGCCGCTGATGCGAACCTCATTGATAAGAGTGCTCGAGAAGAGGTGCGTTTCGCTGAAACCGGAATTGATCCAGTCGCTACGCAGGTCGTTGGAGAACTGGGGATTTATGATGGCTCTATTCGCGCTGGTGTTCGGCTGAACGTTAGTGGCATTGCTATAGCGGAAAAAGAACGAATCTTTATCCGAGATGCGCTGATCCAGGCGGCCCGACCACTGATCGCGGTCGATGGCCTGGCTATAAGCCGATTGGAAAGTTCCCAGCCCATAGGCTCCGCCGGGATTGTTGGGTTGCGGATATTTGTTCAAGATTGTGGACACTTCAGGTAGCACCGGTACTTGCAGTTGGTAGGGAGCGCCGGAAGTCGGCGTCACGGTCACCAGACCATTACGTTCATCCGCGGTCGGAACCGGAAAAAGCACGGGCACCGCCAGCCGCTGCCGAAAACCTGCGTACTGGAGGAACCAGAAAGTCTTGTTCTTTCCGTTATAGAGTTTTGGAATCCAGACAGGACCGCCGGTGGTGAAGCCATACTCGTTGCGGCGAAAGGGCGCGACCGAAGGCGCGAAGAAGTTGCGCGCGTCCAACTTGTCGTTCCGCAGAAACTCGAACGCCGAGCCGTGCAGTTCATTGGTGCCGGTTTTGGAAACAACGCTGATGATGGTGCCGGACCCTCTGCCGTACTCGGCCGAATAATTGTTCTGAAGTACGCGAAACTCCGCGATAGCGTCCAGGTTGAAGTTGCCGAACTGCCCTCCACCGAGCTCGTTATCGGTTGAATCCATGCCATCCAGATAGCTGGAGCCGGTGACCCCCCGATTGCCATTGCCGGAGGTATTAGTTTGAAAGGGGAACGAGCTATTATTCTCCTGTACCTGGCCGGGCTGCATCAGCATTAGGTTGGTGATATCGCGCCCATTCAGGGGAAGGTTCGCAACCTGCCGGCCCTCCACGAGGCCGCCAATGGTCCCGGTGGTGGTATTGATCGTGGGGGCGACAGCGGTCACATCCACCTGCGTCGCGACACCCAGCACTGCCAGTGTGAAATTCACTTCGCGCTTCTGCTCGACATCGAGCCGGACCTCGACGGAAGACTTCTCGAATCCATTGGCTGAGGCCGTCACCGTGTACGTGCCTACGGCCAGACGGGGGAGCGAGTAGTTTCCATCGGATGAAGTAGTCGTGGAGCGGCTGAAGTTTGTGTTTTTGTCAACCGCCGTAACAGTAGCGCTGGGAATCACGGCCTGGCCGGGATCCGCCACCGTACCCGCGATGCTGCCGACAGCCTGTGAGTAAAGCGCAGCCGGCACTAACGCCGCCGCCACCAGACCCAGGAAGAAATACAACGAAAAAAGTCGATACCGCATACGGCTCCTTATGGCCATGGATCTCCCATGGCGCGCCCACCAAATTTAGCTTATGACCAAGGTTAGGCTCCCAAAGTACAGACTGCAAGGAAAAGCAATGGTCGAAAATTGCTTTTTCCGCGGCCCTTTCGGAAAAAACGATCAAATGAGATAGGGGTCGTAAGGCTGGATTTGTCCCTCTCGGCGATACGATTCGTGGTACCGGCGGACTTTCTCCTCATCCACCTCGATACCGAGGCCCGCGCCTTCGGGCACGCCCCACTCCGGCCCATGCGCGATGGGCAGCGGCGTCTTCAAAACGTCGTCGCACATCATTTGCGCGGTTTGTTGATTGCCATCTACGATGTTGGACAACGTCAGGACGATGTGGTGGGCGGCAGCGGCGGCGATGCCGAATTCTCCGTGCGTATGTTTGCAGACTTGCAGTCCTTCCATTGCGGCCACCCGGCTCAACCGCTGGAACTGCGCCAGCGATCCCACCCAGTAAGGGCTGAAACAGTAAACGTCGGCAGTGCGCCTGGTGATTTGCTGGTAGGCGTCCTCGGCGGTCCACATGCCTTCGTTGGCGCATACCGCCACGCGCGTGCGGGCGCGCACTTCCTGCATGCCGGCGACGGGATCGGGCATGACCGGCTGCTCGATGAAATCGATATGAAACTGGTCCAGCAGATCCAGATTGCGGATCGCCTGGTTGACTGTCCAGGCTCCGTTAGCGTCCAGACGCAGACGCCGCTCGGGGCCGATGGTTTCCCTCACTATGCGTACCATCTCACACTCGGCTGCGATGTCCAAACCGACTTTGAGGTAGAAAACACGGTAGCCGCGGGCGACTCCCTCGCGGCACTGCCCGACCAAAGACTCCGCAGTTCCGCGCGCGAGATAGTAAAAGTAATCGACGCTCTCGCGCACTTTGCCGCCGAAGAGATTGTAGAGCGGCTGGTTACTGGCTTTGCCGCAGATGTCCCATAACGCCATGTCGATGCCGGCAAAGGCGAAGCTGGCCGTGGGCTTACGGAACATCCAGATGCCTTTGTGCCAAAGATCGGCGCGAATCGCTTCACTTGACCACGGGCTGCGGCCTAAGACAAACGGCGCCATGGCCCGCAGCGCTTCTTCCACGGATGCAAGATTAGCTCCGCTGCACGCTTCTCCCCAGCCCACCAGGCCGTCATCGGTGGTGGCTTTGACAATCACGTCCGACACACCGTCCCGGTTAACCTGCGAGCTGATCTCGCGGTGCGTGTAGGGAATATTGACCGGGATAAATTCAAGCTTGGAGATTTTCATGCGCAGCACGCCATCATAAAATGACCGTGCGCTCCGTGCCAACAAAACTCGTATCCATGCCGTTTTAGTTGTAGTGGGAAATGCAATTTCAGAACATCCGGTGCGATTGGTCCCGGTAACTGCCGGGCGTTGTCCCGCTGCAAGTCCGGAACACCTTGCAAAAGTGGCTCTCGTTCTGAAATCCGAGCTCGTAAGCGATTTCCTTGATCGCGAGGTCGCTCGAAACCAGCATTTTTTGGGCTTTTTCGACAATGAGCCGGTTGTAATAAACGTGCGGGCTCACACTGCCGACAGAGTTTTTGAAGAGTTGGATGAACCGCGACGTGCTGGTACCCAGATCGGTGCACAGCTCGGCTAAACTGAATTTGCTTTTGCCGCGCGCGTTCATGTATTCCAGCGTCTGCACCATTTGCCAGGACGGCAACTGGCGCGGCTCAGCCACAATGCCCGGCTGCAACGACGGCCGCAGAAGATTGCGGAACAAATGCACCAGAATTTGCAGAATGATGGAATCCACTATCATCTGGTATCCGCTTTGCCGGTGGTCGATCTCGCGGATCAGTTCTTCCACCAGAGGGACAAGCGAGGGGTCGCTCACCTTGTCGACGAACAGGACGCGGTTGTGCTCCAGGTCTGCCGGAAAGCGCATCTTGGATAGAACCGCCTTCAGGGCGCGCACCGGAATGTAGATCGTCAGGCCGCGCGCGTCCAGTTCCGCCGAGCCATAGCGGCCATGGTGCAGCTCACCGGGATTGATCACCAGCACATCCCCTGGAGCCAGAACCTCCCGACGCCCGCGTACCGCATACTCCAACCCGCGCTTCAGACAGAAAACGATGTTGTACTCGTCGTGGGTGTGCGGCAGACTGTCCATTTCGCCGGAGCGGTAGCGAAAGCGGTGGAGACAGACCTCGGACTGCGGGGAAAACCAGAACCTCGGAACGAGCTCGAGGGGATCGCATGCACTCGGCATAAACTTCCTTTGGCGGCTGTGCCCCGACTATATCGGTGCCCTCAAAGCATTGTCAACCGGCGGCGCCATTGAGTCGATAAGATTGAGATGTCGAGCGTTTCTTGAGCATCCAGAGATCGATTGCGGTTTCCTGTCTGGTGATTGTCGCCCTGTTTCCGGCGCATGGGCAGGACCATGCATCCGCGGCTACCCATCACCAGCAGGGCATGGCGCTTTACCGCGCGCACGATCCAGAAGGGGCCATCCGCGAGCTGGGACGGGCCGTCGAAATCGATCCGCATTATGCCGAGGCATGGAACGATCTCGGCGTCATCCAGCGACAGCGCGGCGATGTGAAAAACGCGATCGATTGCTTCCGAAACGCGGTTAGGGAGAAGCCACAGTTCGCGGGCGCGGAGTACAACCTGGCGCTGGCGCTCGAGGCTGTGCACGACCTAGCCGGCGCCGTGGAACATGCTCAGCGAGTGATTGCCGTGGCTCCGAAAATGCCGCAGGGCCATGCGCTGCTCGGCTGGCTCCTTACGGAGCAGAATCGTCTCGAAGCGGCGCGCGATGAATTCCGGCGGGGGCTGGATCTCGATCCGTCGCTGACCGGCGCGCGCACTGGCCTGGGCGCGGTGCTATACAAACTGGGTTTCGTGAGCGATGCGCTGCGTGAGCTGCGGCAAGCCGCGCAACAGGATCCAAACTCCGCCCAGGCGCACGTTCAGCTCGGGCTGGCTCTGTTTGCCGGCGGATCACAGCAGGAAGCCAAATCAGAATTTGAGCGGGCCGTGGCACTCGCGCCGGATCTGGCCGAGGCGCGCATCAATCTCGGCCAGTTGCTGGAAAATGAGAACCGGATGCCGGAAGCGATCGCGCAATATCGCCGCGCGCTCACCGTGTCACCCGCCGACGCGGACGTCGAATGGAGACTGGCGCGGGCGCTGGTCAAGATGCAGTCGCTCGATGAAGCCCGCCGGATGCTCGATAGCGCCGTGCGCCAGCATCCCCGCGATGCACGGTTGCGCTTCGAGCGAGGCAAGTTACTGGCGGGCGCCGGGGACCGGGAGAGCGCGCTGCGCGAGTTGAAAACCGCCACAGAGCTGAACCCGAAATCCGCGGAGTCTTATCTGGAGCTGAGCCGCGTGCTCCGCGACCTGGGCAAGCACGACGAACAAAAAGCCGCGCTCGAAACCGCAGTGCGCCTGGACCCCGACTCCGTGGAGGCGCGTTACGCGCTGGCGAACCTTGCACGCCAGACAGGCGACGCGACCGCCTCGCGCGAGCAATTCGCCAAAGTGCAGCAACTCCGTCAAGCGGATGTAAATCGCGATCTGGCGCAAGGCGAGATTCGTGCCGGAGTCGCGCTCGCCGGTAAGCGCGATTTCGATGCAGCCATCGAGCACTTCCGCAAAGCCATTGGCATTGATCCGAAGCTTGGCGAGGCGCACTTCGATCTGGCGGGGGCATTACTCGAAAAGGGCGACGTCCGCGCCGCAATACCGAGTTTCCGGCAGGCCATCGCTCTGGCGCCGGCCTGGGCGGAAGCGCATTACCAGCTGGGCCGCGCGTTGCTGCAATCGGGCGAGCGGGACCAGGCCATGAGCGAGTTTCGCACTGCCTTGAAGAATGATCCGGCGCATGCCGGCGCACGGCAAGCGCTGCGGTAAAACAGCGTCGATCAATGATTTCGAAGGCTCCCGCGGTTGTTGACACACCCCGCGTCATCATGTATTCCTGAATTCTCCATGAACCCTATTCGCGAAGATCTGTCACGCCGGTGTTTTCTAATAACCTCGGTGGCCGCCGCCGGAGCGGTCACTCTACGAGCCGCCGAACCGCACGTCGACTTCCCCGCCAAGCCGCGCGACCGGCTGGCTGTGACCTCGTGGCCATTCCGCGCCTACATGGAAGCGCCTGGCAACCACGACCGCGACCGCAGCAAGCCTGGCATGGATGCCAAAGATTTCGCGGCCATGGCCGTGGAGCGCTTCGGCATCCACAACATCAATCCGCTGAGCGCGCATTTCAGCTCGACCGAGCCGGCGTACCTCGAGCAACTGCGCAACGCCGTCGGCAAGGCAGGTTCGCATATCGTCGACCTCGGTCACGGCGGCCGCAGCTTCTATCACCCCGACAAAGCCAAGCGACAGGCGGCTGTCGAATTCGGCAAGAAAGGCGTCGATATAGCTGTGCTGCTGGGCTCTCCGAGCGTGCGCCAGCACCTCAATGCCGCGCCCGGCGTGAAGGAGGACGTCAATCTCACCGCCGAAACTTTAGGCGAGCTGGCCGAGTACGGCGAGAAGAAGAACATCGTGATCAACCTGGAAAACGACGCGCCGGTGGGCGAGGGGCCATTTTTCCTGGTGGCCGTGATGGAGAAAGTCCGCAGCCCGTACCTGCGCGGCCTGCCGGATTTCGCCAACTCCATGAACCCCAGCGGGGATGCCGAACTGAATTATAAGGGCGTGACTGCCATGTTCCGGCACGTGTTCAACATGGCGCACGTCAAGACCGCCTATGCTGCTGGGAACGGCAAAGTTTACGAAGTGGACCTTGCGCGACTACTCGGCATCGCGAAAAAGGCCGGCTACCGCGGCTACTTCTCGATGGAGGCCGACATGCCCGGCGATCCGTTCGTCAACACGAAGAAGCTGGCGGAAGCCACGCTGCAGTATCTCTCCTAGTGATTCAGCGCGACGCTCGTGTGATAGCCTAAAACCCGGGAGGTAGGACGTGGCTGGTGCAAACGATCGAGTCCGGGTAGCGGTCTGCGGTATTCGCGGCCAGGGTTTCGCGCACATTGAAGAGTACTCACGCTTCGATAACGTGGAAGTGGCGGCGGTATGCGATGTCGACGACAACATCGTGCGCCAGCGTCTCGCGGATATGGAACGCCTGGGAATGCCCAAGCCCAAGGTCTATACCGATCCACGCCGCGTCATGGAAGACAAATCCATCGACGCCATTTCAATTGCCACACCGAATCACTGGCACGCGCTGGTGACGATCTGGGCCTGCCAGGCGGGCAAGGACGTCTACGTCGAAAAGCCCTGCTCGCATTTCTGGTGGGAAGGCCGGCAAATGGTGCGCGCCGCCGAGAAATACAACCGTATCGTGCAGCACGGCACCAATAGCCGCTCGAACCCGGCTATTATCGAAGGCGTCCGCAAGATACGCGAGGGTTTGATCGGCGACGTCTATCTGGCTCGCGGACTCTGTTTCAACCGCCGGGACACGATCGGCCGCGCCCCAGTGGAGCCCGTGCCGGCCGGCCTCGACTACGACCTCTGGACCGGGCCTGCGCCCAAGCACGAATTCACGCGCAACCGCTTCCACTACAACTGGCACTGGTTCTGGGATTACGGCAACGGAGACGTGGGCAATCAGGGAGCGCATCAGATCGACGTGGCGCGATGGGGCCTGGGCGTCGATTTTCCGATCAAAGCCTCCGCGATGGGCGGGCACTTCATGTTCGATGACGATCAGCAGACGCCAAATACGCTCTACTGCGCGTTCGAGTTCGACGGCGTGGGCAAACGCAAAATGCTGGAGTTCGAAGTGCGTCACTGGATCACCAATCACGAAGCCGGCATCGGTACTCCAGGTTTTGGCGGCGACCCCATTCCAGGCTTTCTCGGACCGCCCAGTCATGAAGATCACCTTTCTATGGCGGGCAACACCGTGGGCGATATTTTTTACGGTTCGAAAGGCTTCATGGCCATGACGAACGAAGAAGATTATCAGTCCTACCGCACGTGGCTCGGACGCGAGCAGACGCCCGGGCCGAGCGCATCGCGCCGCGGCAACAACTGGGCGAACTTCATCGATTGCGTGCGCAGCCGGAAGAAAGAGGACCTCAACGCGCCCATCCAGGAAGCGCATAAGTCCTGCACGCTGATTCATCTGGCCAACGCATCGTACCGGCTGGGGCGGACTTTGAATTTCGATCCGGCCACAGAACAAGTAACCGGCGACGAAGAAGCCACCCGCCTGTTGCGCGGCGTATATCGCGCGCCGTTTGTGGTACCGGAAAAAGTCTGAACCGAGTCATGCCAAACAAAATGAGCAAGTGGATATTTGCAACGGGAGTTTTTTGTCTTACGTGCGCGGCCCAGCAACCTGTCGAAGTCGCGCGCCAGAAAGACAAGGTCGAGGTCGCCATCGGCGGCAAGCCGTTTACGACGTACTACGTGGACGAGGCCGTAGCCAAACCCTACCTGATGCCGTTGCGCAGCGCCCATGGAACGATCGTGACACGCGGCTACCCGACCGGTAACAACGTGCCTGCCGGTAGCGAGCACGACCGCAGTTTCGAGCCTCACCAGCGCCCCTTGTATTTCGGGCACGGCAATATCGACGGCCTGGATTTTTGGGGCGAGGAAGTGTTCGCGAAGTATTTTAGCGATCATGGCAAACAGGCCTATGGGCACATGGCGCTCGATAAAATTGACGAGGCGAAGGGCGGCGAGAACGGTGTGATCCGGGCTGAGTTTAGCTTAAAAGCTCCCAGCGGCCGTGTCATCGGCGAAGAAACACAGGCATTCAAGTTCCGCGGCGACGATCACACGCGCACCATCGACTGCGAATTCACCCTTCGCGCCACGCATGGTCCTCTGACCTTCGGGGATTCCAAGGAAGGGACCTTCGGCATTCGCGTGGCCAAGGAGCTCAACTCACCGCCGAGCAAGATGGTAAATTCGCTTGGCGCCGAAGGCGAGAAAGCCATCTGGGGCAAGCGGGCCGACTGGGTGAATTATGACGGCAAAGTGGAAGGCGAAGACGTAGGCATCGCGGTGTTCGATCACCCGAAAAGCTTTCGCCATCCGACCACCTGGCATGCGCGCGGCTACGGCCTGTTCGCCGCCAATCCGTTCGGACTTCGCGATTTCACGCGCGATCCCAACCAGGACGGCAGTTGGACCATTCCGGAAGGCAAGTCGCTGACGTTCCGCTACCGCGTGATCATCCATCACGGCGATTACCGCGAGGCGCACATCGCCGAGGCGTATCAGAAGTACGCGGCGGAGCCGTAGCGCGGCCTTCGCACGCTCCGTCATATGATGGATCGCGTACCGATCCGCAAGACTCTGGTCCTTGCCTGCCTGACGCTCGTTTTGATCCAAGCAGCCGAAAATCCCGAGCCAGCCGGCTGGTTCGCCGGTGACGCGCACGTCCATTGCGATTGCGGCGTGGCCGGCGGGCTCACCGTCACTCCCGAAGAATTGTTCGCCGCCATGAAAACCAATAGCCTGTCGGTAGTCTCGCTGCTCGCCGACATGGGTAACGGCGAGGTGCGCAACGCCCCGCGCGATCTTCCGAAAATTAGCGGAAAGGATTTTCCGCTCTCGACACCACAGCAAATCCTGCACTGGGACGCCGAATGGCACTTCGACCCGAGCGGCGTAACGTTCGAACAAAAAGCCATCGGCGGGCACCTGATTCTGCTCGGCCTGGAGCACGGCGAGAGGACATTTGCCGAATACACCTATCCGTTGATCGATCGCGCCAAACGGCAGAAAGCCGTGGTCGGAATGGCGCACATGCAGTATCTGAAAAACGATATTCCACAGGATTTGGATTGCTGCGCGCCTCTGGAATACCCGGTGGAAATCGCGCTCGGAACCATTGACTTCCTCATGGAGGACGTCAACGGCGGCGAAAGCGCCATGCAGGCTTACTACCGGCTGTTGAATTGCGGGTTCCGGCCCGGACTCGCCGCGGCCACCGATTTTCCGTGCAACCGTCACCAGCCCATCGGCACGCAACTTACTTATGTGCGGACTCCGAATGGAACATTGACGTATCGCGGCTGGATCGATGGCTTAGCCGCGGGCCGGACCGTCGTTTCCCGCAACGCGCATCGCGAATTTCTGGATCTGAAAGTGAACCGCAACGCGGCGCCCGGCGACGAGATTTTTCTTGCCGGAAAAAGAGCTGTCACCGTAGATGTTCGCTGGTCAGCCGCTGCGCCGCTCAGCGGAAAAATGGAGGTGGTTCGTAACGGTGTGGTCGTGGCCAGCCGTGAGGCTTCCGCCGCACCCGGCCGGCCTGCGTCACTTCAAGCCAGCGTTGATCTCAGCGAGAGCAGCTGGATCTGCGCGCGGCGCGTGGACGCAAAAGGCCACCAGGTGCACACTGGCGCCGTCTATGTGACCATCGGCCACGCTCCGGTGCGCGCCAACTCGGCCGATGCGGACTTTTTCGTTCGCTTCATCGACAACTTGATCCGCCAGACATCGCCTGGCGGCGCCTGGAGCAGCTTCTTTCCGCACGAGCGCGACGCGGCGCAGGCGCGTTATCGCCGCGCAAAAGCGATCTACGAACGGATCGCCGCCGAGGCACGTGCCCGGGCGCACTGAGGATCAAACGCTCCGTCACGCTCGCCTTCTGATAGCGCACGAAAGCGATCAATCTCCGCTCACGGCTTGCCCGGCTTGTCCAGCCACATCTCCCGCAGCCGGTAGAGATTGATCAGGTGATGCTGCATGATAGTTTCGCCGGCGCCGACTTCGATCCGCGTGCTGGCATCGGCGCCATAGCCGCCGTATGCCGCGGAACGGATGTCGGGCAGATAGCCGGGCCACACACCGCCCGAACTGTACGTATAACCGTAAAACAACGGGTATGGAACATCGGCGTTGTTTTTCCAGTACGTCTGGAACTTGTGCATAGGCTCGCCGGGTACGGCGGCGATGGCGATGTCGCGGTTGATCAACACCGTCGTGATGCCAACCTCGAGCGGCGCATCCTTCTCCCACCGGTCTGAAAACTTCAGCACTTCGCTCGTGTACTGGATTGGATAGTGCACCGGCGAAGTTTCGTTGATGGTCTTCGCGCTGCGCAGCACTTCGACGCCGAGCAGCTCGCCCATGGTCTGCATCGTGCCGAAATCATCCTCTTCCTTGCCCGTGCGGCCTTCGAACAGCGGGTTGATATCGCCGGCGCCGCCCTGCACGAACATGCACTGCGTGCCCGGCATCCCGGCCTCTACCTTGGCTTGCACGGCGCCGGGATAATCGGCCGACCACTTGCAACTCGTGGGACCGAGCACCACCGCATGGCAGGCGTAGTGCACCACGAGCGCGCGCGTCGCTCCGCTCGCGTCTTCCACTCGCAGCAGAGCAAATTCGGGGTCCACCGGACCATACGGAACGCGCTCCAGATTATCGAACAGCGCGCGCGCCCGGCCGTCATCCCGCAACAACAGCCGGTTATAGCCGAGTTGCAGCGAGCCCCGGCCGACGCCCAGCCGCGCCGGGAACATCGCTGAGGCCGCGCGCTCGACGGCGGCGAACACCTTCTGCTCGAGCTCAACCTGGTAAGGCGACGGTTCAAACGTGCGCGGCGTAACACCACGAACGCTGCCTTCGGAAGGCAGAAAATTCGGGCCCGAGTGCGTGTGTGACGCCGCCAACAGCAACACCGGAATGCGCAGCTTGGCGGATACGTCGCGCTGCAGGTTTTCGGAAACGATGCTGCCTAAATCGAGGGTCACGATGGCCAGGCGCGCCTCACCCGTCGCCAGCACCAGGGCCTTCGCAAACAACGGATCATGCGTGCCATTGGCCGGACCGCATTTGCGGTTGGCGTAACCGTACATGGGGCCGAAAGCCGACGGCGTGATCTCCGCTTTGGCCACACCCGCTTGCAGTTGCAAGTCCGCGGCGTGCAGACCCAGACACGAAACCGCCATCAGACCCGCGAGAACGGAAGTTTTCATGTGGTCCATTCTAATGCGCGCGGTCCACTTACCGTAACGCCGAGGCTGAATTGGGCGGAACCAGTGCGACAATATTTTCAGAATGCCCCTGGCCATCGTTCAAATCGACGCTTTCACCGCCAGGCCGTTCGCCGGAAATCCCGCCGCGGTCTGCGTGCTGCCGTCGGCGCGCGACGCCATCTGGATGCAAAACGTAGCGCGCGAAATGAACCTTTCAGAAACCGCATTTCTGGTTCGCGATGGCGACGGTTTCCACCTGCGCTGGTTTACTCCAGCCGTGGAGGTTGACCTTTGCGGCCACGCCACGCTGGCCAGCGCGCATGCGCTGTGGGAGGAAGGACACCTGAAGACGGGCGAGCCGGCGCGCTTTCAGACGCGCAGCGGATTGCTGACCGCCGATCGGCGCGGCGACTGGATCGAGATGGATTTTCCAGCCAAGGCCGATGAACCGGCCGATGCTCCTCCAAGACTCAGTGAAGCGCTCGGTGCAGCGTTGACATACGTCGGTCGGAACAAATTCGACTACATCGTCGAGGTGGAATCCGAAACGGTGCTGCGCAATCTGAAGCCGAATTTCACCTGGCTCGGCGAGATTCCAGTGCGCGGCGTCATCGTTACCGCGCGCTCCGAAACCGGCGGCTTCGACTTTGTCTCGCGCTTCTTTGCTCCGGCCGCGGGCGTGAATGAAGATCCGGTGACCGGCTCGGCGCACTGCTGTCTTGCGCCTTTCTGGGCCAAGCGCCTCGGCAAGACGGAATTCACGGCGTACCAGGCCTCGGCGCGAGGCGGCGTGGTGCGCGTCCGCCTCAATGGCGACCGCTGCATCCTCGGCGGGCAAGCGGTGACCGTGCTGCGCGGCGAGTTGCTCGATTAACGCCGCAACAGATGCGTTAGACTGATCATCGTCTAATGAACCGAAAATGCCAGCTCGCGGTATGGCTGCTCGGCGTTCTCCTTCTCCAGCCCCTGCGCGCTTCGACCAAAGTCCTGGTCACGGTGGTCGAGCAGAAATCCGGCAAGCCCGTGACTGGCCTCAAGGCCGAAGACTTCACCGTGCTCGACGACAAGACGCCGCGCCAGGTGGAATCCGCCGAGTACACCAACGCCGTGCTCGATGTGGTGCTGCTTCTCGATACCAGCCTGGTGGGCCCCATGGTTCAGCCCGTGGCCGAGGACCTTATCGCACAGCTCCAGCCGAGAGAGCAGATGGCCGTCGTCTCCTTTCACTCTTCCGCCGACCTGATTCAGGATTTCACCTCAAGTAAAGAGCTCTTGAGCCGCGCGGTCCGGCAGGTGAAGTACGGAAACACGCCCCACGTGCTCGACGCCCTCTATGCCACGGTCGACGGCGGATTCCAGAGCAGCACTTTTCGCCGCGTGATTCTGCTCGCGACCGCCGGGCTTGAAGGCTCCAGCCGCGTCCGGGAGAACGAAGTCGTGCACTTGGCGCGCCGCAAGGGAGTGTCTATTTTTGTGGTGTATGTAGTGGGCTATGAGAAATCGATGTTCGAGATGCTGGCGCGCCAGACCGGCGGCGCGTCGTTCAGCCTGAAAGACATGCGGAAGACTTCAGTCGAGCCGCCAGGGCCGCGCATTTTCGACGTGCTGCGCGCTCACTACACCTTGACGCTGACCGGGAATCTTTCGCTCGGCGAAAAGGTTAAGGTGGAAATCAAAGGTCCGGAGAAGCTGTTCGCGTCCGTCCTGCCACTCGAGTAAATCGCCGCCCTAATTGCGCGCGACCTGATCCTTGGGCGTCGACAGGTATCCCACAATCTTGTCCTTGCCCACCTGGTTGACGACGATTTCGTACGGCAGCCTGCCGCCCTTGGCGACATAGAACTGCACCGGCTCGTTGATGGTACGGTCTTTCTTCTCGGTGGTCTTGTCGTCCGCCAGCACCTCAACGGTGTACCTGTTGTGTTTGGGGTCGGCCTTCTTCAGCGTCAGGCTGATGTCGCCCACTCGCTGCGGCTGTTTGCTTTTGGCGAGGTTAAACTCGACGATATTTCGCTCGCCCAAACGCTTCAGCGCGGCGAGTTCCTTGCCGTTGGTGGCGATATAACCGCTTTGCACACCCAGGTCGCCCGTGACTCTCTTGAGGTCAGCGACGGTTTTCTGCAGTTCCGCCTGGGTCATACCCAGCTGTGACTTTACGCCCGTGACATCCGTGTTCACCGCTGCGATCTGCGTGTCGGCCGACTGTTTGACTTGGCTTAACTGACTGGCCACCTGCTCCTGCTGCTTTTTCTGTTCCGCTTCGATCTGGGCGGCCAGCTGCTCGGCGTGCTTGAGCGCTTCGGTCTTGGCCTGGGTGGCCATCGAATTGGCCTGCCGCCGCGTGGTCGCCAGCTCATCCTTGAGCGAGTCCAGATGGCGCTTGGCGGTCTGGCTGGTAACCGACGACGTTTCGCGCAGGTTCGTGATCTCGGTCAAAACCGATTCGCGAAACTTCGCCATATCGGTCTTTACGCGATCGAGCTGCAGGTACATGTACACATTTGCCGCTAGCAGCGCCACGATGGCGCCAACCAGGATCGCTGTCTTCATGCCCGAGCCACTAGGCGGGGCTGGGTAGGCTGTATCTCCCACAGGTACACTCCTCGTTTGGGGATTCCGGGTAAATATACAGTATAGATGGTTCGCTCCAGACTTTCGTTACAAGTCTTGGGGTTAGATCAGCCGTGACAGGTGTTACGAATAGCGGATATCCAAAGATACGTTGACCGCCAGCTTCCAGGGGAGTCACCATAACCATGGCGTTTTTGCGCCAGGGCTACCGCGCACAGTGATTGTTTTTTGCCCGCAGGGGTTGGCCATTGAGCGAACAGCAAACGGTTCCAACACAGGCAGGTTCGGTTCCCGGAGAAACAAGGGCCAACAAACGTCTGCATGAGCGCCTTGCCATCAACTGCCAGGTTCATCTCTGCTGGAAGGATGGTCAAAGTAACCGCGTCCTCCGTGCCCAGGCTCTGGACGTCAGCACCTTCGGGATGCTGGTGGAGGCGGAAAGAGGCATTCCCCCTGGGACCTTTATCACCGTGCAGACAACATCCACCATTCTCGGCCGGGCTTGTGTCCGTCACTGCACGCCGAAAGGGCTAAAATTCAGAATGGGTTTGCATATGCCGGACCGCTCGGTCCGTGACTTTTAAACATCGGCAGGCAGCAGGATTACTCAAGAGCGTCTGCCGCCGCTGGCAGTTTAGAGCCGGCATTTAAACGAATCTTCAGTAAAACAGCGCCCGCCCATCCATGTCCGGCATGTTGACTTCGGCCGCTCGCAGCACCGTGGGAGCGATGTCGTAAATCGTAGCCTGCGGACCTGTCACGACTGGGCTCGCCCCGTATCCACGAGCTAACAGAAATCCACATGGCGTGTGGCTCCCGCTGCGGCTGTCCTGTCTTCGTATCTTCAAATTTCCAATCCGCGGCGACGCGACCTCGTCCCAGGCGAAGCGTTGGTCCCACAACACCGTCAGATCGGGCAGCTGGTCCAGAAAGCGTCCCTCAAATTCCTCGTACGTGAGCGTGACCTGCCGCGCAGCCTTGCGTCCGGTTTGCGGATCGACGAGTTCGCCGAGCGCCGCCGCGATTGACTCACAGGTTTTTCGGTACTCGTGTCCTGGTGCCACCACACCGTGCCGGTCGCGACCCTTGACCAGAATCCGGATTGCACCGGTCGAGTCGTTGTTGGGCACGGCGATGGCACGGCAACCCGCCCAGTTCCGCGCGCCGGCGTACCAGCGGAAAACCAATTCATTTTGCAGCCGCTGGGGTAGCATGGCTTTCACGGCGTACTGCAGCCTGCCAGGAACTTTCATCTTGAGCAGCCGCCAGGGATTCACGCGAGCATTTGTTCTCTCACGCTCGGGAACCGCGTTCACTCCGGGTTGGCCGAATCCCAGCCGGTCGAGGATCTCCTGCAGGTTCCATGACGCGTGCCAGATCGGCCCCATGCCGTGGCCCGAGAAGAGCAGGCAGCGTGTCTCGGACCCGGCGAGATCTATAAGTTCCCCCACTTGCTGGTCAACCGCCCGGTAGATCGACTCGATGGTGTCCCGTAGCCCGCTCGTATCGGCCGGGTCGTGGCGCGGGTGCGTGGCATCGAGAAGGTGCCAAAAATGGTGGCCCGCGCAGTGCGTTTCCGAGAAGCCTGCGAAGAAGACGTCCCAGTTCTCACGCTGCATCAGAAACCGGCAAAGTTGTCCGCGAAGCTCTGCGCCGGCAAGAAGCCGCCGGCGCAGTTCCCTCAGCGATTTCGTATCGCCACCCCCGGCATCGCAATGGCCCACCGGGTGGCGGCCAAAGCGACTCCCTATCTCCTTGAGCAAGCCCGGAGGATGCGCCGTGTACGCCGATCTGCTGCCGTGCGATCCCCAGTTCGCAATGGAGATGCCGTTGATCGGGCCAATCACGGGAGACTTGGGGATATCGACCACGCAAACCCGCCGTCCGGCCTCGCTGAGGATCTTCCAAAAAGAGGTAGCGCCGATCACGTCGTCGCTCAGCATGCGGAGATCGCCCCTGGCCGCATCATATTGCGCATAGAAATATTTTGCGAGTCTTCCAGGATTTGCCCCTGCGTAGATTGCCGGCCAAACCGTATCCGGCAACTGTGCGGCGGTGCTGGCCAGTTCCATGTGCACGCCTTCTTCGAACAGTCGGCGCAAAGCCGGCAGCTTTCCCTGTTGGGCCCAGTCGAGAACCAGCGTCCATTCCATGGCGTCGAGTCCGACGAGTAACTGCCGCGGTGGACGATTCACCTTTCCGCCACCTGCAGGGGAACGCCAAACCGCTCGGTGACTACGGCACCGGCGGTTTCCGGCGAGCCTGCCGTCATCCCCTCGCTAAAGATGTGGACTTCCTCTACTGATTGAGAGCTCATTGAGCGGGTAGCCCGGCTGGACGGGAGAATTTCTCTTGGGCTGTCATCCATTTGTGCTCTGCACTCACACGTGTTCCGCACTCACAGGATACCGGAATTCCTCTCTCGCAGAACGCGTCATGGCTTGCGATCACCATGAGGCGGCAGCCCCGGGAACACGATATCCCATGCGCGCCGGTACTTCCAGTATTCGTGCGTCGCCAGTTTCGCCGGCTGCGTCAGGTAATACCACGTGTGTGGAAGCTGTTCTGCCTGCCGGCGCGCGGCGTCGGATGCGGCCAGGATCAACCCTCGCGCAATTGTCGTGATTGAAGTCGAGTCTGCACTCCGTTGATACCCATACGCCCTCATGCGGTCTCCAGCGATCCATTCGACGAGCGAAACTTCCTCCGGCGTGAGTTGCTCCCGCCATCTATCCAGCCGTTCCTTTGTGATTGGCCCGGCAGCATGCCGCGGCCACGAGTAGGGCCCGGCCAGCGGTTCTGCCGACAGCATCGAAGCCGCGAAGTCTTCGCCCAAATGTGCGCAGATGCGAGCCAACTCTTGCTCCGGCCGCGAAATCAATGTTTCATAATGAGCCAGCAGATAGCCGCTTCGATCCTGCATTCGCCGGGCGGACCGGTTGAACAACACCCACATCAACGCGTTGCTGACGATGCTCTTGGGCGCCCATGCGATGCGCTGGAGCGACGCGACCACGTCGCGCGGGTCCCGCACCAGATGAATGATGGCCGCGCCTGGATACCACTCGCATAGCGTTTCGGCAACAAACGAATGATGGGGCGTCTTTTCGCCATAGCGCTTCTTTCCCTGGGACTCGGCGTAATACTGCATGATGCCCGTAAACAGCTCGCGGTAACTGGTGGCTTCCCGGAGGAGTTTTTCCCGCAACCCGTGAACATCCACACCCAGCCGCTTGATGCGCGCGGTGAGAAGATAGTCCTCGATCAACCGGCGCCGCTTGCCGGCTTTCGCCAGGTCGCCGAACACCCAGCGGCGCCGGAATACATCGGCGAAGAAACGCGTCTCGCCGCAAATCGCGAGCGATGGGTGCCGGTTAAGGATGTTGCGCAATAGAGTGGTGCCGCTGCGGGGTGAACCTATGATAAAGACCGGTGGCTTATCGGGCATCGTTCGCGCCGGGATTCAATTCGCGCCGGATTTCGAAGGCGGGCTGGTGGCTGCGGCATTAGAGACAGGGTCGCACATGAGAAGAGGCGCACGCTATCGACGAGCGGACGGTTTCAACGGCATCGCCGTCTGGGCGCGGCGGACACGTAATTGCAGGAAACCTGCGCTCAAAACGACCACAGTACGCTCGTATAACCCGTCTGCGCGCGATACCCATAATCCGGGGTGAACGTTTGACCGGTGAAGAAGTCTTCGCGATAGCCGTAATACTGATACCCGAGGTTCCAGCGGATGCGGTTCGTAATTTTGACCGACAGACGTGCGAGCGGCGATTGAAACTTGAGCGGGAACGTCTGCGCCCCCTGGAATTCAGGAATGGAGGGGCCGAACCCTGATCCCGCCGGGCTGCTGCGTCCATCGCCGGTATCCTGCACGTGGCTGTAACCGGCATACAGATCGGCCCGCCGCCCCAGCACAAAGCGCACGCCGATATTGCCGGTCTGCAGATTGCTGATGTACAGCGAATATTGGTTCTGGAGCAGTTCGCCGCTGTCGAAAAACGCCAGGCCGCCCAGGCTGTCCAGATGGAGCTTTACATAGTCGGCATTGAACGAAAGCCAGCGCCGGGGTGTCCACGAAGCGTTCGCCGCGTACGTCCGGGCATGCGAACTGTAGGATGTTAGCGACGTTGAATTGTTGTTGTAATCGGTTTGAACATGCGCCGAGAGCAGAAGGCTCTTGTGCTTATACTGCACGCGCGCATTGAGCGCATGGTACTTACCATCGCTCTTGGGAGTGAACGGATGGTTGGCGTGGCCCACCTCGCCCCCGAGCACAATCGTGACCGGCTGAATGGGTTTGATCCTTACGCCAAACACGCCCGCGTTGAGGATGCTGGTCTGATCATAATTGACAGGCGAGTCGAGAATGTTGCGGATGAAACGGTCAGAATAATTGTAACCGCCATAAGCGCTCAGCCACTTAGTGGCCTGATAATTCAAGTTCGTCTGGTTGGCAATTGTACGGATGCCCATGTAGACGAAATCCCGTATTTGGAAACTTCCGGTGCCGTCATTGAATTGAAGGAACTGGGAATTCCCCGATGTGCGTACGTTGTACACCGCTGTGCTGTTCGTGATAGAAAGCTTGGATGTTGGGAAAACGGTAAATGTCAGATTGCCAGTCGCCACTGGACGATTTCCCGTCCCCATCGTGAAGACTTGCAGACCTCCAAGGCGGGGGGGCGCGCCGCCTATCAAACCGCTCTGTACCGAAACGTAAGCGCGCCGGGAATCGGTGTATGTGAAACGGCCGTTCACGCTAAACCACTTCTTGTCGGTAAACAGAGCGACGCGCCAGTACGGGCCGGTGCCGTGGTAAGGATTCCTTAACTCAGACGGTAAAGGCTCACCCGTCTCGGACTGCGGGATCACCCGCACATCCTCCTTGAAGTCTTCCCAGCCGCGGATCCAGTTCAACCGCATTCCCAAAAACTGGATTTCGTTGCCGATGCGGTACTCGTTGCGGGCGTCGCGCACCGTGGAAACCCCGGTGGTGTCCAGGACGGGCGCAAAGAAGCCGCCCACGGAAGTGAAAGCCGGCCCATCCTGCACACCACGCGAATAACCCAGGAAGAATTTGATCTTGGATTGCGGAAACAGAGTGAAGTCATCATCCTGAGAGGTGTAGCGCGTGTCCCGCAAGTTGCCACTCGACTGACCCGCGCTGACCAGGCCCGGATTCACGTAATCGTTCAGCCGCCACGTCATGTCGAAGCGATACAGACGGTTCTTCTGGATGCGGACTATGGCAGATTCGTATGGGTCGTTGCCCAGCCCTTGTGTGTTCAGAAGAATCTCGTCGAAGAATCGGCCGTGACCATCGCGAGAATTGATGCTCAGGAAACTCCCTAGTAGGCGCACGCCGCTGTCGTAATTCACCTGGCTTTTGTATTCATCCTCGTTACCGCCGATGGAGCTCCAGCGGTAACCGGTCTCGAAGGAATTGACGATATTGTACTCGGCGGTGTTGTCACCGCGCGGCGGCCCGACCGGCTCTGGAGTGGGCGCGACGGGCTGTTGCGCGGCGGCGAGGCCGGCCGAGAGCAAAGTGATGATGGCAACTTTCATTCGGCGCCTCATTTCAGGAAAAAGGCGTCCACATTGGAGCCATGGATGTGCCCGTGACAGTTGGTGCAGTTGTGAAATCTCGGCGAGCGCAAGTCGTGAAATGACGACGGCGTGGGATCTCCGCTTCCCGTACGGCTGAATCCGGGTGCGCCGTTATGGCACTCGAGGCACATCGTGAAAATCACCGGACGGCGCAACAGCCGCGAATTCGGGGAGCCGTGCGGAAAATGGCAGCTCTCGCAGCCTTCTATACGGACCGGAGGATGCTCGTACACGAACGGCCCGCGCTTCTCCTCATGACACTTGAGACAGGGCTCTTCGTTGGCCAAGCCCTGGTCCATCATGTGCGGCCTGTCTGCCATTCGCCATGTCGGCGGGAACGCCCCGTGTGGGTTATGGCAGTCGGTGCACGTCATGACACCTTCGTTGACGCGGTGCTTGAATGGCATGGAGAACTGCGAGCGGACATCGGCATGGCATCCGTAGCAAAGCTCGGCCTGCACGCTGGCCAACAGGAATTTCGGCGCCGGAGACTTGTGGATCGAATGGCAACTGGTGCACACCACGTCGTTTTGCGTGTGGAGCGAACGCCGGATGTTGGCCCGCGAAAGCGTCTGCGCATGGCAGCGCAGGCAATTGTCGAGAATCTGCTTGGGTTGCAGTTCGGAAAACGCCACGATCGTGGGTTTACCGCCGCCCGCCGCCACATGCGCGCCCCCAGGGCCGTGGCAGCCCTCGCACCCGGTGTGATCCGGCGTTTCTTTGCCGGAAGCAACGCTCTTGAAGTGCGGATTCTTGTAAAACTTGGACCAAACATCCGCATGGCAGGTCTTGCACGCATCGCTTCCGACAAAGTTGCGCGGCGCATCCTTCTGCACGGGCTGCGCGGGCGAAGCCTGGCCCAATACCGGCGATGCCGCGGCGACGGTCACAAGCCAGACAAGAACTGCGCCTGCCGGCGTTCTCAAGATGCCACTCCAAAACATTTCATATCAAGGATGCTTCTAAACACCATGGCCTTCCGAGCTACGATGTACCTTCACTACGATGCCACTGACAAGGGAGTCGTTTCGACTTTCGGCCCTTTGTGGGCCGCAAAGACCAGATTACCTGAGCGGGTCAAACGTTTTGTACATGTGAAAGTGCAAATTTACAGACTTCGCGCCGCAGTGTTAGCCAGCTAACCAGAAAGCCGTGGATCGTTAACACTCATTACACTAGCGTATGCGTGCACGCGCGAACCCGGGTCAACGAGCAACGTGCGCGGTCTTAGCGACCCTCTCTTTTTTGGAACGAAATATCGCGTCGCCTCTAGTGAGATGCACCGATTTCATCCCATATTCATGTCCAGGTCTCTATAATGCTGCATGCCTTCGAAGACCGTAACCGCGCGTGACGCCTCGCATGTCACCGAACGGAGATTTCCCATGAAAAGAACGATCGTGATCGCGTTATTCGGCGTGGCTTTGTTGGGCGCCGTCAAGTATCATCTTCTGACCAAGATCCCGATACCCGGCGATGGAGGCTTCGACTACCTCACGCTAGACCAGGCGAACCGGCGGCTCTACGTCTCGCACGGCACCCAAGTGGATGTGCTGGACGCGGATCAAGGAACTATCGTCGGCAAGATACCGGATACCCGCGGAGTGCACGGCATCGCGATTGCATCCGAGTTCAACCGCGGCTTCGTCAGCGACGGGCAGACCAACGACGTCACGGTTTTCGATCTGAAGACGCTGGCGGTCGTCGGTCACCTGCCCGCCGGCAAGAAGCCGGATGCAATCATCTATGATCCGGCAACCAAACGCGTGATCGTCAATAACGGCGGTAGCAACAGCAGCACGATCATCAACGCCGCGGATCAAAACGTCACCGGCACGGTCGATTTGGGCGGCGGCCCGGAGTTTGCCTCCGGCGACGGCAGAGGGAAAGTCTTCATCAATCTCGAAGACAAGAGCGAGACCGTGAAGATCGATCCCATCGCCCTGAAGCTGGAGGAGCGCTGGCCGCTCAAGCCCTGCGAGGAGCCTTCCGCCATGGCCATGGACACCGCATCCCGCCGGATTTTCGTCGGCTGCCGCAACCATTTGATGGCCGTCCTCGACGCGGACACAGGCAAAGTCGTGACCACTATGCCGATCGGCGATCACGTCGACGCCGGCGATTTCGAAGCCGCCACCAAGCTGGTCTTTTTCTCGAACGGCGATGGCACGGTGAATATCTTCCACGAAGACTCGCCGGACCACTATTCGGAAGTCGACAAAGTCACCACCGAACGCGGAGCAAAGACCATGGCTTTCGACTCGAAGACACGCAAGATTTTCTTGTCCGTGGCGGAGCGCGAAGGGCGAACCATCAAGCCGGGCACTTTCCACGTCCTGGTGTTCGGGCGCTGAAAATCACAAGGCGACAGGGCAGTTAAAGTAACCAAGGCACGGATCGAGTCGTCCTGTAATTGCCCCCACGGCTTAGGCCATTCGTGCAGCCTGTGGAAATCATCACAATGAAGCTGATTTACTTGGTTTTAGCCGCCTTTCTCGTGATTTTGCCCCTTGTGGCGCAGATCGCCTCGTTGCGCGGGCAGGTCACCGATGAGAGCGGCGCCGTAATTCCTGGCGCAAAGGTCACGTTGACCGGGCCTTCGGGATACGTGAAAGCCACTACCTCCGCCAATGATGGATCGTACACCTTCTCCGGGATTCCATCCGGGAACTACATTCTACAGGCGTCGGCCCCCGATCTCGCGATGCCGCAGCCCGCGAAAATCACGCTGAAAACTGGCGTGCAGGCCCTGAACCTTCAGTTGAAGGTGGCCACCACCGCGCAGCAGGTGACCATACAGGACAATCCCGGGCCTAGCGTCACGGCCGACCCTTCCAATAACGCCAGTGCGCTCGTGCTGCAGGGCGAAGATCTCCAGGCGCTATCCGACGATCCCGAAGATCTGCAAGCCGATCTGCAAGCCCTGGCCGGGCCCTCCGCCGGGCCCAATGGCGGCTCCATCTATATTGATGGCTTCAGCGGGGGCGAGCTTCCCGCCAAGGATTCCATCCGCGAGATCCGCATCAACCAGAACCCGTTCTCGCCCGAGTACGATAAGCTCGGCTACGGCCGGATCGAGATTTTCACCAAACCAGGGACGGATAAATTTCATGGCGCGGGCTTCTACAATTTCGCCGACGACATCTTCAACTCGCGCAATCCTTACGCCCAGCAGAAAGCTCCATTCATGCTGAAGGAATATGGCGGCAATTTGAGTGGCCCCATCAACAAGCGCGCCTCCTTTTTCCTCGACGTCCGGCGCGATTCGGTCGATAATGGCGCCATCATCAACGCCGTTACAGTCGATCCCGCGACATTCTTCATCAACCCGTTCACCGATGTGTTCAGCGTGCCCCAGCGGCGCGTGCGGGTCAGCCCGCGGGTGGACTATCAGCTCACACCGAACAACACGCTCTCAATCCGCTACGGCTATTCGCACAGCGACATCCAGGATGCCGGCATCGGCAGCTTTAACTTGATCTCGCGCGGCTATCACAACCAGAACGATCATCAACACTTGCAGGCCAGCGAGACAGCTGTGATCGGTTCGCACGTCGTCAATGAAGTGCGCTTTCAATATTTCCGGTCGAACACCGAGAATCTCGCCAACAGCCTGACCCCGGCGATCCAGGTCCTGGGCTCGTTCAATGACGGAGGCGCGCAGTTGGGCCATTCCTTCGACAAGCAGTCGAGCTACGAGTTCCAGGAATACATCTCCGTCCTCCACGGCACGCACTCATTCCGGTTCGGCGTCCGGGCGCGCGGCGAAACCGACGATAACATTTCTCCGCAGAATTTCGGCGGCACCTTCACGTTCGCGGGCGGTCTGGGGCCGCAACTGGACGCCAACAACCAGCCGGTCGTCGACGCCTCTGGAAACCCGGTGATCGTGCGCATCGCTTCCATCGAGCGCTTTCGCCGGACGTTGCTGTTTCAGGACCTGAAATACGCGCCGTCCAAGATCCGTTCACTGGGTGGCGGCGCGACGCAGTTCAGTATCAATACAGGCGTGCCGGCGCTCTCGGTGGGACAAGCCGATGTCGGCGCGTTCTTCGGTGAGGACTGGCGCATTCGGCCCAACTTTACTCTGAGTGCCGGGCTGCGCTTCGAAACCCAGACCAACATCTACGACGGGCATGATTTCGCGCCGCGCGTGGGCCTGGCATGGGCCCCAGGCGCCAAAGGAAAAAAGCAGGCGAAGACCGTGCTGCGCGCCGGTTTTGGCATGTTCTATGACCGCTTCGACCTGGCAAACACGCTTACCGCCTCGCGCTACAACGGCATCGTGCAGCAGCAGTACCTGGTGACGAACCCCGATTTCTACCCGGACATTCCGCCGGTCTCTTCGCTGTCGAATTTCCAGTCGACCCAGACCATTCAGGAAATCAGCTTACGGCTGCACGCGCCCTATCTCATGCAGTCGGCGGCCAGCATCGAGCGCCAGTTGCCGCACCACACCACGGTCGCCGTCACCTATACCAACTCGCACGGCGTTCACATGCTGCGCTCGGCGGACATCAACGCGCCCTTGCCGGGCACCTATCAGCCGAACATTCCCGGAAGCGGCGTCTTCCCGCTCGGAGCGCCCGGCCCGGTCTTCCTGATGGAATCGTCAGGTCTCTATAACCAGAATCAGTTGATCACCAACGTCAACTCCAGATTGAACCAGAACATTTCGCTGTTCGGCTTCTACACCCTCAACCATGCGCGCAGCAACACGGATGGTCTAGGCACTTTTCCGGCGAATCCGTACAACTACGCGGGCGAGTATGGTCCGGCGTCCACCGACATTCATCATCGCCTCTTCATCGGCGGATCGGTGAACACCAAATGGAACGTGCGCCTCAGCCCGTTTGTGGTGGTGCAGTCGGGTCCGCCGTTCGACATTACCGCCGGCCGCGATCTGTATGGCAGCACGCTATTTAATGGGCGCCCCGGTATCGCCACCGATCCGAATAGGCCTGGCGTGATTCAGACCCCGTACGGCCTGCTCGATCCTAACCCCACGCCGGACGAAAGGCTTTTGCCGCGGAACTTTGGACGCGGACCCGGCTCGGTCACGATCAACATGCGCCTGAGCAAGACGTTCGGCTTCGGTCCTGCGCGCGAAGGATCGGGCGGCGGGCCCGGTGGGGGCGGACCGGGTGGGGGTGGCGGACGCCGCGGCGGTGGTGGCAGCCCCTATGGGGGAGGCGGCGGCTTCCAGAGCATTTTCGGGCCTCCTTCTACGGGGCGCCGGTACAACCTGATTTTCTCGGTTTCAGCCCGTAATCTGCTCAACCACAATAATCCCGGCCCGATCATCGGCAACATCACGTCGCCACTGTTCGGCGTGGCCAACCAGATGGCCGGCGGCTTCGGCGGCGGTGGTTTCTCGGAAGACGCCAACAACCGGCGGCTCGAACTCCAGATGCGGTTTACCTTCTGAAGGCATAGCGTTCGCGCTAGTAGACCTTATCCTCTTGACGATTGAACTGGCTGTATTCCGCGTGGCGACCAGCAACAACGCCCTGGGCACGCACTTTCGGTGTATTCGCGCGTAAACCGGAGTTCGAAAATCTTCCGCGCGATCTTCAGCTATAGCACAATCGTGATCGCAAGCCTGAATTGAGGATCCCTGCGGTTGTAAAGGTAGTATCCATCGTCGTAGTCGATGTAAACGTCATCGGAGGCATACCAGCTTTCGGACCAGTTTTCAGGCCATGGATCAAGTAGCAGGAACGAATAGCCGCCGTACCGGAACCGCGGATACCCCATATACATCACGGGGCGCGTGCGCAGGCGGAAGAAGTGCCGGCTGCCGAAAGAGACAACGAAACGGTCCTGAGGGATGTAGTAGCCGCCGTAGCCTCCGCGTTGCGCCCAGGTGCGATGGTCGCTTGACCACCGTTGGGCGCGATTTTGCTGCCAGCTATTGTGTCCCTGCCAGCCGCCCTGCTGTACCCATCCCCTCTGTTGCTGCCATGCTAGCGCCTGCTGCCGTGTGCGCTGCGGTTGTTGCTGAGCTTGCTGGGCCCGCTGTTGTTGAATGCGCTGCTGCTGTTGCTGAGCCTGCTGAGCGCGCTGCTGTTGCTGGGGCTGCTGTGCACGCCGCTGTTGCTGTGGCTGTGGCCGCTGAGCTTGTTGCGGTTGTTGTCGCCGCGGCTGTTGCCCCTGCCGTTGCTGCGCGGGCGGCTGAGCGTGCTCCTGCCGTTGTGCTTGTGGCCGCTGCTGTTGGGCGGCTTCTGGAGCACGCTTCTGCTGCTGCGGAGCCCCTTTGTCCTGCTTTTCTTTCTGCTTATCGCCCTGTCCGTCGTGCTGTGCCTGCACAGGTAGCATCATTCCGAAAAACAAGAAGGCTGCGGCGGTACCGGTTGCTGTTAGGGATTTCATACTGATTGCCTCCTTTGACACCTCTTCAAGGCTGCACGCGGACAGCCAACCCCAGCGGGGCAGTAATTGCCGAAAACCCTGTCCAATTTCGTCCGGATGGGCACAAGCATGTTCCGTCAGCTGGTTTTCTTCTAGGCTAGGCCGCTGGCCGCGCGTTGAGGGGACTACCCTGCTTGAGGCAACCGCCGCAGGTTTGCCCCAGTAAGCACTCGGACTGCCGTCTGACCTTATTCGGTCATGTGACTGCGGGGTGCCGCCGGCGAGTACTCTATTCTTAGCGCTTACGCCGCTAGAAGATCACCCGTAGCGCCAATTCAACGATACGTGCCGGTTTGGCGCTGCTAATGATCCCAAAATCCGAGTTCCCGAGTATATGGCCCGGGATATCGAAATTCGCGAAATTCAATACGTTGAAAAACTCGCCGCGGAACTCGGTCTTCAGACGTTCCGTCACCTTGAAGGTCTTGGCCGCGCTGATGTCGACGTTGTCGCTCCCCGGTCCGCGCAGCACCGATCGCGGCGCGCTGCCGAATTGAAAATTCGGAGGATGCGCGAAAGCCGCAGTGTTGAAATAGTGCTGCAAGGTGCTCCCGGAGCTGAGCCGCGGGTCGCCAATCAGATTCGGGCGCAGGGTGCCCGCTGGGAAGCCGTTGGTGGTGTTGGCCGAATCAAATACTGTGAATACTGCGCCTGATTGAAAATTGGCGTTCAGCCCAAGTTGCCAGCCGCCGGCAAAGAGATTGAGAGCTTTGTTGTTCTTGAACTGCCGGATTTGATACAGCCCCGTGAACAGCAGATGCTGCGGCAGATCGGTCCCGCTGAGCCCCTTGTCCAGGCGGCGATTGTATTGATTCATGTAACTGCCGGGATCGCCAAATTCGTCTCCCGACGCGACGTCGTCAATGAACTTCGAGTAAGTATAGTGCGCCAGGAACGAAAACCCGTTGGCGAAGCGGCGCTCCGACTTGACGAACACCCCGTGATAGGTCGAATTTCCCACCGCGGGGTTGAGCATCGACACGTTGCTGAATTGCGGGAACGGCCGCAACGCCTGCGTTTTCCCCGGCCCGAACTGGCTGGGCAGCAGTTGATCGATAGTGAGGTCGTTCGCGGTCAGGTGATGGCTCACGTTGGCGAGGTATCCCGTCTCCACGAGCAGGTTGCCGAAGAATAACTTCTGAATGTCCAGGTTGTACTGATACGACACCGGCGACGGCCGGTTTCGGTCGAAGTACGTCACCGCCGTGGTGGGCTTGGCCCCCACTGGCACCGCGCCGAATCCAGGATTATCTATCGATGGCCGGGTGTAGGCCGGAAAACCGTTGTCTAATAGCAGGACATAAGCCGTCTCCGCCTGCGAAGTCACGTAGCTGACGTTGTCTGAGAAACCGAGACTGGCGGCGGTGGTAACGGAGTTGCTGATGTTCGGTCCGTAGAAGATCCCGGCTCCGCCGCGGATCACCAGATCCTTCACAAACGGCGCATTATAGGCGAAGCCAAGGCGCGGGCCAAAGTTCTTATAGTTCCCATCGAACGAGGTGCGCCGTACGCCATTCTGACCCGCGAACGTGACCACACCTGGAGTCCCCGAGACCGGATTGATCGCGACCGGGTCGAAGCCGTTCAGTTTGTTGCCATCGACATAGCGCGGTGTTTCGGCTTCCCATCGGAGCCCGGCATTCAGCGTCAGGCGGTCCGTCACGCGGAAGTCGTCTTGCACGTACCCGGCCCAATATGAAGCGCGCGACGGAATCACGTCGGTCTTGCTCATGGCGGCGGAATTGGCGGCGCCCAGCAGAAAGCTGGCATAGGCGTCACCGGTGTTGGAGGCCCCGGGCTTGTCCGTGATCAACCGGTTGAAGACCAGATTGCCGGAGGAAGAAAGGTCGTTGGATTCGTTGTTGTACCCGCGGCGATATTCAACGCCGGCTTTGAATGCGTGCTTGCCCACGAACTTTGAAATCGAATCCTGGAACTGCAGATCTTGAATCGGAGTCTGGATGCGAGCAATGGAGCTGTTGGCGATAGCCTGCGATCCTAGGAGCGCGTAACCAGTAACGTTGAGAGTCGGGAAGGCCGCGTCACTGACGCCCGTGAGACCGATTTTTCCCGCATAGTTGGCGCCCGATCCTGGGCGTGTCTGAATGAACTTGCGCTGCATAAAACTCACTTCAAAATTATTCAGCAGGGATGGGCTGAACGTGTGCGTGTACGTCCCCAGTATGCTCTGGATGCGGACATCGGCATTGGACGCCAGAGGATCAGCCACGGGAATCCCGTAAGAACCGTCGTTGATCGAAGAGGCGTCATTGATGTAATAGCGGGCCGAGAGGCGATCCTTTTCGCTCACGACGTGGTCGAGCTTGCCTACCACGATATTCCGGTTGAGGTTGAGCCTGGTGTTCGCCAGGTAGTTGTTGGCGCCATTCGCAGCACCCTGCCGATTCGGGACCGGCCAAAAACTGCTAGCCGCGCTGGCCACCGGGTCGATCCTGTTCAAGGGGATCTGATTCCCCGCGAATGGCTGCTTCACGCCGCCCATGAGGCTGAACGGGTCATAGATCGCATTGCTAATGCCCGAGAAGTCGCCCGCGCGCTGTGCCAAGGTGGGCACAGTGGAGAGCACCGCGTCGCTCGAAGTTTGGCGCGTCTGCTCCCAGCTCGCGAAGAAGAACGTCTTGTCCTTGCGGATCGGGCCGCCTACGGCGCCGCCAAATTGATTCAGGTGAAGTGGAGGCTTCTGCCTAGCAAAGAAATTGCGCGCGTCGAGCGCGTCGTTCCGCAGATACTCGAATACACTGCCATGCAACTGATTGGTGCCAGAACGCGTGGTCAGCGCCACCTGTCCGCCCGTGGAGTGGCCGTACTCGGCAGCGTAGTTGTTGCTGATGATGCGGAATTCCTCGAGCGCGTCGAGAGGGAGACTGGCTACCTGCGATGGACGAGCCAGCCCAACGACGTTGCCTATGCTGCCGCCATCGAGCGTGAAATTCTGGTTGCGGGCGCGTCCGCCGGCCACCGAGAAGATGGGATAGTTCTCGGCGCCCTGGCCCGGGTCGATCATCACCACGCCCGGCGACAGATTGACCAGCGAATTCGCCGAACGGTTGGGCAGAGGCAGGTTTTCGATGTACTCATGGCCCACCACCTGCGCCAGGCTGGAACTCTGCGTATCAGAAAGAGGAGCATTCGCCTCGATGGTCACCGTCTGGTGCTGCTCTCCTACCTGGAGCGTCAGGTCCACGGCCAGCGTTTGCCCCGTGGACAACGCGAGGTCTTTCTGAACCACCGTGTCGAATCCCGGCGCCGAGGCTTCGATCCGATACCTGCCCGGTAGAATCGAATTCACACGATAAGCGCCGGTTTCGTTGGTCACCACGTTGGTGATCACCCCCGATTGTGCATTGATGATCTGGATAGCGGCGCTTGGAATCGGAGCCTGCGTCGAGTCCCGTACAACGCCTGTGATGCTGCCCGAGCCCACCTGGGCTCGCGCCGGCGCCAAAAATACAGTAATCGCTACAGCCGCCGCGAACCCTGTGGCCCGCGACCGTCGAAACAATGAAAACAATGGCTTTATCATGCTGCTCATCTCCAAAGTTCTGCTAGTTTTATAAAGGGAAACGGCGGGCCGCTTGGTCAGCTACAACAACACGGTACGGGACGGTTAGAGGGCAGCACCTGACGAGACGGCAAATCGCTGATCTCTATCATGTCTATAGAGATTACGGTATAAGGCAAACCTAAGTCAACAGGAATTTTTATCTAACCTTGCCGTACGTTGGTGGACCGGTTGGCTGTAAACTTTACGCGTTACTCTGATAGAAACAGATACCAAATACTTTTGAGGAGGCTTTTATGCCACTGTGGCGACCAGACCCAACGTTCTATCCTTCCCCGAAAATGGCCATGCAGGCGCCGGCCGAAAAACTCGCCTACGTCGCCATGCTCAACGGAAATGGCAACGGCAAGCCTGACGCGCTGGGTGTAGTGGACGTTGACCCTGGATCATCCGGTTACGGTCGGCTCGTGGGACAGGTGGATATGCCCCATCCGGGCGACGAGCTTCATCATTTTGGCTGGAACGCCTGCAGCGCCTGCCTTTGCCCGTACGCGCCGCATCCGCACGTCGAGCGCCGCTACCTGATCGTGCCCGGTATCAACTCATCGCGTATCCACATCATCGATACCAAGCCCGATCCGCGGAAACCGCAAATCGTAAAGGTGATCGAGCCGGAAACGCTGGCCGCGCGCGCCGGATACGCCTCGCCGCACACTATCCATTGCGGCCCGGAAGGGATCTACGCCAGCGCTCTTGGAGCACCCGACGGCAATGGCCCCGGAGGGATCTTCATAATGGACCACGACAGCTTCGACATACTCGGCAAATGGGAGCTGGACCGGGGTCCGCAGCAGCTGGCCTACGATTTCTGGTGGCATCTGGGGCTCGACACCGTGGTGACCAGCGAATGGGGCACGCCCAACATGGTGCAGAACGGCGTGAATCCGGAGATTCTGCTGAAAGGCGGCTATGGCCACAAGCTGCATATCTGGAATTTGCGCAAGCGGCGCCACGTGCAGGAGCTGGATCTAGGCTCCGAACACCAGATGGCTCTCGAGCTGCGCCCGGCTCACGATCCCGCGCGCGCCTACGGTTTTCTCGGCGTCGTGGTCTCGCTGAAAGATCTCTCCGCGTCGGTCTGGGTGTGGTACCGCGATAACGGCAAATGGGGTGTCAAGAAGATCATCGAAATCCCCGCCGAGCCCGCCGATCCAGCTCAGCTGCCGCCGATGCTGCAGGGATTCAAAGCCGTGCCGCCGTTCATCACGGATATCAATCTCTCGCTCGATGACCGCTTCCTGTACGTTTCGTGCTGGACCACCGGCGAATTCCTGCAGTACGACGTCTCCGACCCGTTTCACCCGAAGAAGACTGGCTCGGTGCACCTCGGGGGCATCGTGCGCCACGCGGCCCATCCCCGGCAACCCAAGACGCCGCTCAACGGAGGCCCGCAAATGGTCGAAGTGAGCCGCGACGGGCGTCGAATTTACTTTACGAACTCGCTTTATTCTCCGTGGGACGCGCAGTTCTATCCGGAAGGCATCCGGAGCTGGATGGTAAAGCTGAATGCCCGGCCGGAGGGCGGCATGGATCTCGATCCCAACTTCTTCCTGGAGTTTGGCGATCTGCGTGGCCACCAGGTGCGGCTGGAGGGCGGTGACGCGTCCTCTGACTCGTATTGCTACTCATGACCGCCACCTGGAGCTGGCCGACGCTGTTCCTGCTTGGCGCGTACCACGGCATCAATCCCGGCATGGGCTGGCTGTTCGCCGTCGCGCTCGGGATGCAGGAAAAAGACTCGAAAGCCGTGGTCCGATCTCTCGCGCCCATCACTCTGGGCCACGCGCTGGCAATAGGTCTTGTGATTGGCCTGGCCGGACTGTTACGAATCGTGGTGCCGCTCAACTACCTCAAGCTAGCGGTCGCGGCGGGACTCATTGCACTCGGCGCCTACCGGATCGTGCGAAGCCGGCACTTCCACTGGGGCGGAATGCAGGTCGGATTTGGTGAGCTCACACTCTGGTCCTTTCTGATGGCCTCCGCACATGGCGCGGGCTTCATGGTGCTGCCGGTGGTAATGGGATTGCCTCCTGTGAGCATGGCTGCGGGGCATCATATGCATACCGTCGGCGTGCAGGATCCGGTGACTGGCTTGTTGGCCACGCTGGTCCATACACTCGGGTATCTCACGTTCACGGCGCTGATCGCTCTCGTGGTCTATCACAAGTTCGGTTTGACACTCTTGCGCAAAGCCTGGTTCAATCTCGATCTGGTGTGGGCGGTGGCGCTGATTGTGACCGGCCTGGTCGCGCTGGCAATCTAAAGGACGGTTGGTTGTAGGGCCGCATGCCACGGCCACGGAGAGCCTACTTCACCTTGGGCGTCTCGACGATGATGCCCATGCCATCCAGCAGCGTCCAGACGGCGCGCTCGTAGGACACGACGGCCTTCCGGTAATCGACATACGCCTGTAGCAGCGAGCCTTCGACGCTGGCCAGGCGCGATTGGGCGTCCAGCACTTCGAACGCCGTGACGCCGCCCAGTTCGTATTTCTGCTGCTCGGCCTCCACGTTCTTTTGCGCCAGATCGCGCGCGGTCTTGGAGGCGTCGATCTGCGCCAGGCTCATATTGAGCTGGTTGGTCGAGAACTTCACCTGCTGGATGATCTGCTGCTCGAGTTGACGCTGGGTGTACTGATCGCGCGCCCGGCTCACCAGCGCGTCGGCCAGTGTGGCCTGGGCGGAGCTGCTGCGCACCGGGATGGTTATGTTGATACCGAATCCATAGTAGGGCGCTTGAAACGCAAACATCTGGTGCAGCGCGTCGCCGAGGCCGCCTGGAATAAACGTGGTGGACCCGGTGCCCAGCGGCCCCGAGACTGGAATCTGGTTCCCGCCCAGACCGCTCGCGCCGCCAATGGCGCTCAAATCGAATCTCGGCAGCATGGAATCGCGCGCCACGCGCGCATTCATGTCATTGATTCCCTGGTGCCGCCGGATCGAACTCAGTTCTGGGCGCTTCTGGAGCGCCGCGGCCACGGCTTCATCTTCGGCCAGCACCGGAACCGCCAGCGCGACCGGATCGTCTTCGAGTACGATCTCAATGTTGCGCGTCGCCGGATTGACGTCGGCCCCGATGAGCCGCCGCAGTACATCCAGGGCGTCGCGATAGAAGTACTGCGCCTGAATCACCGCCACTTTGCGCTGGGCCACCTGCGATTGCGACTGGAAAATATCGAGCGCCGGCAGCGCGCCGAGATCCAGCGCCAGCTTGTCGCGCTCGTACGACTTCTGCGCCAGATCGTAAGCCTGCTGCTGGACTTTGATGTTATCGCGCGCCTGGATGGCATCCCAATACTGCTGCGTCGCATTGGCCACCAGGTCCGCGATGCGCGCTTCGCTTTGCTCCGAGACGATGAGCAGCTGCGTGCGGGCGATCATCAAGGGCGTCCGGAATTGCAGATTCCTCCGACCCTGGAGCAGCGGCTGCGTCACGGCAAAATTCAGTCCCGTGAAAACGTTCGGATTGAAAACGTTGAACTGGCTGTTACTCGAGAAACGGCTGGCGTTGAATCCGAAATTGACGATCTGGCCCGTGGATAATGTCTGCTGGTAGCCCAGATTGGACTGCTGCGAAAGGCTGTTGAGCTGCGCCGCGCCGCCGATCTGGCTGAACTGCGGTTGTTCCTGCCGGGTGCTGTTGAACCCGGCGGTGACATTGGGATCGAACGGCGCCTTGGCGCTCAGGATGGCGTCCGCCGCCGTGAGAACGTCCAGGCGGGTGAGGTTGATTTCGGTATTGTTCTTGAGCACCAGCGTGATGAAGTCCTTCACGTGCAGATAAAGCTTGTTGGCCTGCACGCGTTCCTGGACCCCCTCGACATCGCGCACTTGCACGTTGGGTCCGCGGAAACGATCGGTCATGAATTTCGGCAGCGTGACGCCGAATAGCAGCGGGCACAGGGCGGAAAGGAGCGCCGCGCGCATCAGGCCGCGGCCGCGGGATGCATTATTCATAACGCAGCGCCTCGATCGGATCGATCCGCGAAGCCTTCACCGCGGGATAAATGCCGAAGATCACACCCACCGCCACCGACACGCCGAAGGCGATCGCGATGGACGACGAGGTCACGATGGTCTTCCACTCCGCGGTGCGCGCAATCAGCCACGAAAGCAAATAGCCGAACGCGATGCCTAACACTCCGCCAGCCACCGAAATGAGGACGGATTCGGTCAGGAACTGGCGCACGATGTCGTTGCGCCGCGCACCGGTTGCCCGCCGCACGCCGATCTCACGCGTCCGCTCCATCACCGTGGCCAGCACGATATTCATGATGCCGATGCCGCCCACCAATAAAGAAATCGCGGCGATGGCCACCATCACATAGGTGAAGATGGTCTGCGTGCGCTGCTGCTGGGCCAGCAGGTCGGCTGGAATAATGACGCTGAAGTCCGGGATGTTGTGGTGCGTCGAGTTCAGGATGGCGGTGACCACTTTGGCGGTTTCGATGCTGTCCGCGCCTGGTTTGAGCCGCATATCGATACCATCCACGTCGTCACGGAAAAAATTGTTGTCCCAGAAACGGTACTGGGATGTGCTTAGCGGAATGTAGATCACATTGTTGCGGTCTTCAGCTTGCGCGCCGGAATTGGCGGAGCCCGAGGTCAATTGCTTGCCCAGTACTCCGATCACCTGCACCCAGGTATCATTCACTTTGATATACTTGCCCACCGCTGGACCGTAACCCAGCAGCTCCACTTTGGCGTTTTCGCCGAGAACGCAAACCGCCGCGCTGGCCGCTTCCTGCTGCGCGTCGAAGAAGGTCCCTTCCTTGGTCTCGAGATTGTGGATGGTGGCGTACGACGGCAGAACTCCGTAGAGTTGAGCAGGATCGTGCGGGGGTTTCGGCAGCAGCCGCGAGGGGCGCTGGGTACGGCGCGGCGAGATCAGCTCCAGCGTATCGATATTGGCCTGCAGAATACGCACGTCGCGCTCGGTCAACCCGGGCGACGAGCGCCGCCGTACCTGAAACTCCTCCGGACCGCTGGCGGGCCGTGATTCCACCAGCAGATTGCGCACGCCCAGTTCTTCGATAAAGCGCAGCGATTCCTGGCGCGCGCCGGCTCCGATGGCCAGCATGCCGATCACCGCGCCTACGCCAAACACCATGCCCAGCCCGGTCAGCGCCGTTCGGATTTTCTGGGCCAGTAGGTTTTCCGCGGCCAGGGGCAGGTCGGAAAAATACCTGGAAATGCCGCGCGTGCGCCCGGCGATGGAAATCACGTCGGACGTCTTCACTTGGTAATGGCCTGCAGCGCGCCACCGCCACCGCGTTTTTTCTCAGCCTGCTGATCGGGATTGGCCAGCGCTACCACCTGGCCTTCCGACAGTCCCGTGATGACCGCCTGGCTTTCGCTGCGGCGCACCAGCTTCACGTCGGCCGGCGCGAACCCGGAGCCAGATTTCACGTATGCGAATGTTCGGCCGTCGCTCTCGAATACCGCCTGTCCGGGTACCCAGAGCACTTTGTGCAAAGTCTCCGCGTTGATGACGACATTGGCGTTCATCCCCGGCCGCAATTCGGGCGAGGGATCGTCGAGCGTGATCTTGCATTCGAAGCGGCGGTCCCAGGGCGGACCGCTCGTGCCCGCCATATCCTTGATGCTGCCGTGGAATTTGCGGAAGGGCACGGCCACGATCTTGACGTCGACCTTCGCCCCTTTGGCCAGGTGTCCGCGATCCAATTCACCGATGTTGGCGGTTAGCTCCCAACTGCTCAGATTCGGAATCTCCGCAATCACCATCCCGGGGTTGACTCGGTCGCCAATGCGGAACGGCGGCAGCATCATGCCCCGGTATCCCCAGTTGACGTTGGGATTCTGCCGGACCGCCACGTATCCGGCGCGCTGGGCGCGAATGGTCATGGCATCGATATTCTTCCGCGCGGCGGCCGACTGCACTTGTGCTTTGCTGCGCGCAGCTTCTTGAATGGCCACCCCGGCCTGGTTGGTGGCTTTAAAATTGGCAGTGTCCTGCTCGAGTTGCTTCAGGTGGTCCTTCGCCGATTCGAGCGCCAGATCGTTTTGCTTGGCGACGATCACAGAAAGCATGCGGTTCTTACGGCAATCCAGCTCGGCCTGGCGGACGTCGGCCTTGGCTTTCATCAACTGGTAATTGTTTTCTTCCTGCTGGGCTTCCCCTTCCGCCTGTGCTTTCAGCACTTGCTGTTCGGCTTCTGCCAGGTCGGCTTGGGATTCCTTCAGCTTGAAGGCCTGATCGGTGGTGTCGAACTGCAGAACGATTTCGCCCGCCTTCACCAGGTCGCCGCCTTTGCGGAGTACCGTGATGTGCATATCAGCGGCACCGATCATGGGCGCCGCCAGCTCTTCGGAATTGCCGCCCTTCAGTTCGCCCTTGGCCGTCACTGTCGGATACACATCTCCGCGTTTCACGTGCGTGGTGGGCACGCCGGCGGCCCGCGCAGTGGAGACCGAGCGATACAGTCGCACGCCGGCCCAGGCGAGCGCGGCCACAATCGATATCAACAGCAGCGGAAGCAGAAAACTGCGCGGGCGCAGGCGCTTTCGACGGCGGTGGACGGCTGGCGCGGGTCCGGCGAGCGGGTCAACCGCGGGAGTAAGCGCCGGCGTGCTCATCGCTGTTTACTTTCCAGATCGAGCTCTGCCAGCGAGACCACGGCGTTGTCATGTAGGCCGCGCACCGCGACCTCGTCCGGGTTACGCGCCAGGATTTCAACCTCGGCCGCGTTGTAGGTGCCGTCCTTCTGCGCGACATAGACAATGGGCTTTCCTTCGCGCGTGAAAATCGCCTTTCCCGGAACGCTGATGGCGTTTGCAATGCGGCTGGTGACCACATCCATGCTGCCGTTCATGTCTGGCCGCAGGCGCGCGTCGGGCTTTTCGATCTGCGCGTACGCGCGAAAGCTGCGTGAGGGCGGCCATTCGAGCGCCATCTGAGTGAGTGGCGAGATACCCCCCAGCTTGGCGGCAAAAATCTGCTCGGGAAACGCGTCTACATGCACCCGGACATCGTTGCTGACAGCCACGCGGCCGCGGTCCACTTCGTCCAGTTTTCCTTCCATGCGGATCGTCGCGAGATCAGGGATATTCGCCAGCGGCGCGTTGGGCCATGCGTGGTCACCTACCTTGAACGGCTGCCGGTTCATCCAGCCTTGCGAGGTGTTCATCTGATAGATGACGACGCCCTCGATCGGCGCCTTGATTTCCATTTGGCCCAGTCTGTTCTTGGCCAGGTCTACTTCCGCCTGGGCCTTGTCGCGCTGCCGGGTCAACGAAGCCACTTTGGCCTCATCCGATTTTTGGTGCAGGTTCACGGTGGCCTCCTGCACCCGAAGCTTCTTTTCGGCCGATTCCAGATCTACCTTGCTTTCTTCTCCCTGGATGACGCTCACGATGGCCTGCTTCGAGGCTTCGAGCTTGGCGCGCTCCACCTGGTAGCGTGCATTGGCCAGATCGAGCTTGTCCTGTTCGGCGGTGATACGCGCGTGTGCGACGGCTTGATCTACCGTAGACAGCGCCTGACGCAGCACGGCGTTCTTTTCATCCAGTTGCTGGCGGGCGCTCGAGGGATCAAACCGGATCACTGGGTTGCCCGCCTTGACGGACCCTCCGGGCGGCGCCAGCCAGACTATCTTGAGATCCGGTACATTGTTCGGCGCCGTCAATTGCACCGTGCGTTTGACCGACAGCTCGCCCCGGCAGCGGACGATGACCGCGAACTCCCCCTTGCGGACGCGAGCCGTGGGCGGATTGACCGCCGCCTGGACCTTGCGCATGCGATACAGGCCCCCGGCGGCCGCGGCAGTGATAGCAATCGACGCCCCCACGCCCAGCCAAAGCCGCCTCGATCTTCTGCGCGCCGCCATCTCAGCCTCGCTTTTCCGCTGCGTCAGGCGGCGCAACGTCCACCTTGGGGTCAACGGGTGACAGAATCTCGTCTCCCTGCCCCAGACCTGCGGTGATTTCGATCCAGGTGTTGTTAAATTGGCCCACCCGCACGGCGCGCTCTTCCTGGCGGTCTGGCCCCGCCACGCGGGTAACATACGGCGTGCCTTGCCTGTAGTGGACCGCCTCGCGCGGGATCAGCAACGCCGGCTGCTTTTCTATCACGTAAAGGTCCACTGCCGCCGAGAGGTCGGGCAGCAAATGCGGATCGTGCTCATCCAGCCGGAAGCGCGCGGAAAAGCTCCTGACCAGGCTATCCAATAGGGCGGTCGCCACCGGGCTGGCTGAATCAAAATGAGCCTTGAACGTCAGGTCCGGATAGGCATCCAGCCGCACCGTGGCCTTCGAGCCCTCGCCGAGCGCCGCGCCGTCAGGCTCTCCCACAGCGACCTGCACCGCCATTTCAGAGGGATCGAAAATGCGCAGCAGGGGCGCGCCCGCATTGAGCTGGTCGCCTTCCTGCGCGGGACCATAGTTGTCGTTGTGCCACGAGTTCTCTTTCGCCACCATCCCTGGTAGAGGGGCCTTCAGCACCAGTTTGTCGGCATTAGCCGTGGCCCGCTCCCATGCCACTTTCTGGCGGTCGCGCTGCAATTCCAGAATTTTCAGGTCGGCAGTTTCGGCTACATCGTGAAAGTGCTGGGAACGCTTCAGGCTGGCCACGTGCGCCTGCGCGTCCTCCAGCTTGGCCTGATTTTTCAAGCGGTCGATCTCGCTGAGGATCGGCCCTTTGCGCAGCTCGAGCGCGGCCTTCGATAGGTCGGCCTCGGCTTGCTGCATGTCGGCGCTGCGCTTTTCCGCATCCGCGCGATGCTGGGCCACGCGCTGATCCACCTGATGCCGCAGGTCCTCGTATTTAGCCTGCGCCTCGCGGGCATTGTCGACTTCCTTGGTGCGATCGAATTCAGCCAGCATGTCCCCGGTCTTGACTTCGGCACCGCCGGGAATGAGCTTGGTGAGCGTCATATCGCCGCCTTGACCTTCGATCTGCGGAACCCTGATGGTCAGCGCGTTGACGGCCTCCACGGTCCCGTTCGAACGTACTACACGCCGTAACCGGTCAAACCTGACTTTGACCTTCTTCAGCGGGGCGTTAGGCTGGACGGTGGCAGGGATGGGGGCAGTTTTGGCCCCACATCCCAAGAGGATGAGGGTCGCGCCAACTACGGCCACCCAGGTAAGGCTCGAAACTGGCCGGTTTAGCCGCATGGAACACCAAAACGGGAGCTTGTCGGGATATTAGACGCCGGACGGGCCTCGTTTGTTGGGTAGACGCTGATAATAGTGAAAGTATTTCAGAAATAGTTGCCGCTGAAATCATGTATTTGCGCTAGGAGCACCAAGTGGGGGTGGGTGTTTCGATCATCGAGATGATCCGGCTCCCTCCATTCACTTCTTCAGCCCCACACGCCAGTTCAGCATCACTGTGAATTGCGCTATGGCCTTGTCTTCGACCCGCACATTCAGCAGAAATCGCTTTCCATCCGCGGAGACGGCATAATTGCTTCGTCGCTCCTCAGCTAGAGGAGCTTCAAATAGCTCTTTGGCAACGCCTTTCTCAAAGGACTCTCCATCGGGATTGACGTCTATCGCCATCAGCTTGTTGCCGTTCGCATAGAACAGTTCCTTGCCGTCACCGCGCCAGATCGGCTCGGAACCTCCGTGAGTGGAAATCTGCCATCTGCCTCCAGAGAGCGAGGTCACACCCGCAAAGCTGCGAACGTACACTTCCGATCTTCCGCTCTCGCTTGATGCGTAGGCGAACCACCGCGGTATTGAACCGCGCGTGGGACAGAAGCGGACCTGAGGATTAGAGTACTTCTCCGGCAGCAATTGCGCGACTTTGTTCTCTGGAAGCGAAAAAAGAAATTCGCCATTAGATGGATCTGTGCCATATGCGAGATACTGTCCGTCCGGCGACCAGTCTTCGACAACTTTGTCTTCTGATGATTGCAGCAGCGTCTGTTCCTCACCTGCGCCGCTCGCCGGTTTCACGTAAATGTCGAGGTGTCCTTTCCGGTCAGACGAGAATGCGATGCGGGCGCTGTCTGGCGACCATGTAGGGTTCTTATCGTCACCCGGGTCGAAGGTCAGTCTAGAAGTGCCACCACGCTGCAAGTCGATTACCCAAATATCCCGCATCTTGGTTTGAGGATCGCGTATGCAAACCGCGACCCTTTTCTGGTCCGGCGAGATCGCGGGATTGGAGTAGTCCGCCGGTTCGCCGACCGGTCCCAAACGTTTGCCCTCTCGGCTGTACCACGCGAGCTGGGTATTGCTCGAACCGGTACTACGATAGGCCAAGACTCCGTTCTGGGAAATCGAAAACAGTGATCCCGGAATCGGCATGCGCTGGACACCTTGGGCAACAGGAATAGGATCACCCATGATGCGGAGCCTTTCGGCGTCGAACGGCTGAGCCATCAGTGTTTCCTGACGACCATAGATCAAGAACCCGGGTGGCGTGTAGTTCACATTCGACGCAACGCCAATCAGGGGTTGAGTCTCTTTGGAGTCGAGTGACGACACATAGATAGCGCTTTTCGCTGTATCGGTGCTGCTCGAGAGATAGAGAAAATGACGGCCGTCAGGTAAAAAATGCGGCCAAAGGTGTCCTGTCTCTTTCCGCGTCTTGTCTAGATCGAGCGCGGGCTTCGCCTCGCCACCCGCTGCGGAAACGCGATGCAGGCGTCCCTCTCCGGGGACGAACAAAATGACCCCCTCGTGGCTCCATGTGCCTCCACCAATAAGTTCGTCTGCGTCGCAAAGCGTCTCTGGGGCTCCGCCTAATATATCGATCTTCTTGAGCTTCCCGCCACCAAAAAAGCCAATGAACCGGCTGTCGGGCGACCAGAAGGGAAAGAAGCCACCCTCGGTATTAGGCAGCGGCTGCGTCGAAAGCGAGTCCAAGGAATGAAGCCAAAGGTGAGAGTTACCGGCCGATTCCGTTCCGCTGAAGACCAGATACCGACCGTTGGGCGATAGTACTCCGGCTTCAAAATCGCTGAGTGTTACCCGCTCAGGCAATGGCACCTGAAACCTGACCGACTGGCGTTCGGCCGGCTCTTCACGAAAATGAACGAAGGCCATGACCAAGGCGCCCAACGAAACGGCCGCCACGAGTGCCCAGGCCAGTAACTCCCGGCTCTTCCGTCGGCTGATCAACGGCGTCGGAATCCCGGCTTGCGAGCCTGCCTCCGCGATCCATTTCAACTGCAGCAGAACGTCATGTGCCGTCTGCCAGCGCGCATCGGGTTCCTTGGCCAGGCACGTCCGCACTACGTGATCCAAGGCTGCCGGGGCAAGCGGCTGCATGGTCGAGATTGCCGGTGGCTCCGCCGTCATGATGGCCGAGATCAGACTGGCCTGGCTCTTGCCTGCAAACGCCTTTCGTCCCGTAGCCATCTCGTATATCACCGCACCCAACGCGAAGATGTCGGTACGCTCGTCGGCTTCGGCACCCTCCAGTTGCTCCGGGGCCATGTATTGCACGGTCCCCAGAATCGTTCCCTCGCCGGTCAATGGCGTAGTCTGGGTGGGCATCGCGGTCATGCCTCCTACCTCACTGGCGCGAACTTTCGCTAATCCGAAATCCACGAGCTTCGCGCCCGACTTCGTCAGCATAATGTTGCTGGGCTTAAAGTCGCGGTGAATCACGCCATGGCGATGCGCCGTATCCAGCGCGTCGGCAATCTGAATGGCGTATTCGAGCGTTCGCTCGGGTGGCAGGGGTCCCTTCTTGAGCCTGCTGGCAAGCGTTTCTCCTTCGAGGTGCTCCATCACCAAGTAATCGATCCCGTCCTGATGGCCAACGTCGTACACGGGGCAGATGTGCGGATGGCTTAGGCTGGAAATGGCCTTGGCTTCGCGCGCGAAACGCTCATGGAATTGCGGATTGCTGGACAGATGCTCGGGCAAGATTTTGATGGCAACGATGCGGTCAAGCCGCGTATCTCTGGCGCGATACACCTCCCCCATACCGCCAGCTCCGATCGAGGAGATGATCTCGTACGGGCCCAGTCGAGTTGAGGGCTGGAGGGACATGTAGGTGGCGTGTAGTTTACCGCATCAGCCCGCGGCATGGAACGCCACCACCGCATGCCTCCCGGTCGGCTATTGCCGTTTCACGGGTCTGTCACGAGGCCCGTTGCACCACCTCAACAATGGACACGCGATAGCGCCTGTCCTACCTTGGAAGACGTGGCGACATTCGAGCTGGTGGCGGAATGCCGGGAGACGGGCGCGCGCGCCGGGGTGCTGCATACGGCGCACGGCGATATCAAGACTCCGGTGTTCATGCCCGTGGGCACGCAGGCCACGGTCAAGGGGCTGACGCAGCGCGATCTCGCCGAAGATCTGGACGTCCGCGTCCTTCTCGCCAACACCTACCATCTTTTCCTGCGTCCCGGGCACGAGGCCATTCGCCGCATGGGCGGGCTGCACCGGTTCATGTCCTGGCCGCGGGCCATCTTGACGGATTCGGGCGGCTATCAGGTTTTCAGCCTCAGCGGACTGCGCAAGATCACCGACGACGGCGTGACTTTTCAGTCGCATCTGAACGGCGACCGGCATGTGTTCACGCCGGAATCGACGGTGGACGTCCAACTTGCGCTCGGGAGCGACATCATGATGGTGCTGGATGAGTGCCCGGAATATCCGGTAAGCCACGAGTACGCCCGCGAGTCTATGGAGCGCACCGTCGCCTGGGCGCGGACCGGGTACGCCCATTACCGGCGCAGAACGGCAGAGACCGCGGCGGCCCAGTCGCTGTTTCCGATCGTGCAGGGCTCCATGTTCCCGGACCTGCGGCGCGCGTGTACGGAACAACTCGTCGCGCTCGAGGCCGATGGTTACGCCGTCGGCGGGCTATCGGTGGGCGAACCCCGGCCCCTGAGCCTGGAAATGGTGGAGGCCACTGGGCCGATACTGCCGCGGGAACGCCCGCGTTACGCCATGGGGGTTGGCATGCCGGAGGAACTTCCCGAATACGTGGCCCGGGGAATCGACATGATGGACTGTGTGCTGCCCTCCCGCAACGCGCGCAATGGGTATCTTTTCACCACGCAGGGCCGGGTCATCATCAAGCACACGCGGTATAAGGAAGACCAGCGGCCTGTAGACGAGCATTGCGGCTGTTACACTTGCCGAAACCATAGCCGTGCATATCTACGTCATCTGTATCAAGCGGGTGAAATTCTGTACGCGGCGCTCGCCACGAGGCACAACCTCACGCGGTATCTTGACATCATGCGTCAGATCAGGCACGCTATCGTACTGGGCCAATTCCCCAAATACTTGAAAGCTGTCCGGGCTGTACCGGTCGAAGTGGAATAATCCTCATTTGGTTCCATCACAGTGCTTTTGAATTTGCTTCTGCAACAGTCGTCCCCCAACTCTCTGGTGGGCTTCGTTCCCATTCTGCTCATCTTTGCTATTTTTTATTTCCTGCTGTTTCTGCCCATGCAGCGGCAAAAGAAGCAGCAGAAGAAGATGCTCGAAGAACTGCAGAACGGAAACGTGGTGCTTACAAGCGGCGGCATCGTCGGAACCATTGTGTCCATCGACGACGACACCCTGGTACTACGCGTGAAACCGGACAACATCAAACTGCAGGTCGCGCGCAGCGCGGTCTCGAACCTGATTCCGGCGGAAGGCAAAAAGTAGGCAGGCTAAGCTAAGTAGGAAGGTCATCATGCAAAAAAATCTCAGGACCAAAACGATCGTTATTGTATTGACCGTTGTGGTAGCTGTCTACGGGATTATCGGACTGCCCAGGTCGATCAGCGACCTGAAGGATAACCTGAAGAAAAACATCAAGCTGGGCCTCGACCTGCGCGGCGGCAGCCACCTGGTGTTGCAGGTACAAGTACAGGATGCCGTCAAGGTGGAGGCGCAGCAGACCATCGAGCGCCTGAAGGAAGAGTTGCGCAAGGCCGCCATCCCGTTCGCTTCGATGGAGAATAACGAGCCCGCCTCCATTGATACCGCCGACACCATCCAGATCAGCATCAAAGGAATTCCGGCGGACAAATCCTCTGCCTTCCGGAGTATCCTATCGGACCGCTTCGCCACCTGGATCCTCACGGCGGTCAACTCGACCGACTATCGCCTGAACATGCGCCCCTCCGAGCTTCTGAGCTTGAAGCGTGACACGGTCCAGCGCTCGATTCAGACCATCGACAATCGCATCAACGCGCTCGGCCTCACCGAGCCCGTCGTGCAGCAGGAGGGGCGGGCCGACAGCGATTACCGCATTCTGGTGCAACTGCCTGGCGTCGACGATCCGGCGCGCGTCAAGGACATCATCGGCACCGCGGCGGTGCTCGAGATCGTCGAAGTGAAGGATGGTCCGTTCCCCAGCCAGGAACAGGCGCTCGGGCAGCACGGTGGTGTACTGCCACTGAACACAAAGCTCGTGAAGGAGCCGGCGCGCGGCGGCGAAGGCGTGCGCTGGTACCTGGTGAGCCGCACCGCGGTGGTCAACGGGCGCGATCTGCGAAATGCCCGTTCCAGCCAGGATGAGTTCCGCAAATGGGAGACAGGCTTTTCGCTTTCTCCAGATGGCGCCCGCCGTTTCGAGCGGTTCACCGAAGCCAATATCGGCAACCGGCTAGCGGTGGTGCTGGATAACCAGATCCGCAGCGTGGCCACCATTCAGGCCCGGATCAGCGATCAGGGGCGCATCACCAATGTGGGGACCGAGCAGGAGGCCAGCGATCTGGCCCTGGTTCTCCGGTCGGGCTCTCTGCCTGCCAGCATCGTTTACCTGGAAGAGCGGTCTGTCGGGCCGTCGCTGGGTGCCGACTCCATCCGCGAAGGCATCATGGCCGGCCTAGCGGGGCTGCTGGCGGTCATTGTCGCGATGCTCGTTTACTACAAGCGCGCGGGCCTTAATGCCGTGCTGGCGCTCGTGCTCAACACCGTGCTGCTGCTGGCGGCTCTCGGCTACTTCGGCGCTGTCCTGACATTGCCGGGTATTGCAGGCGTCATCCTGACCATCGGTATGGCGGTGGATTCAAACGTACTGATTTTCGAACGCATCCGCGAAGAACTGCGGGCCGGCAAGGCCATAGTTTCGGCGGTGGACGCGGGATTCGGCAAAGCCTGGTGGACCATCGTGGACACCCACGTCACCACCATCGTTTCGTGCGCCTTCCTGTTTCTTTTCGGAACCGGACCGGTGCGGGGCTTCGCCGTCACACTGGTGATCGGCTTGTTGGCGAACGTGTTTACCGCGGTGTTCGTGTCGCGCGTGATCTTCGATTACGAGCTGTCGGGGAAACGGCAGCTCAAAACTTTGAGTATTTGACCGGATTGTGTTAGCTTTTGTACTCTCCGGAGAAAAACGGGCGGGCCAAAGCCAGTGGAGGACAGGGAACAAGATCCCGGTCCGTGGTGTCTAACCGACTAAGCACTGGTATGGGCCTGATACGGTTGGGCGATGGAATTATTCAAGAATCCAAATTACGATTTTCTAGGCTGGAAGTGGCGCTTCATCATCGCATCGCTGGTGCTTTCTGTTGCGGGGCTGACGAGCATAGCGCTCAAGGGCGGGCTGCGCTATGGCATCGATTTCAAGGGCGGCACGTTGATGACTGTAAAGTTTGCAGGTAAACCCCCGGTTGACGCAATTCGCGCGGCGGTGTCTAAAAGAATATTGGGATCGGGCGAGGTAACGGTGCAGACTTTCGAGAGCAGCTCGAATGAAGTGGCAATCGGCACGGAATTAGCCGACGATCGCCAGCTCGACCAGAACCGCCGCGCCATCCTGCAGGCGCTCGAAACCAATTTCGGCCAGCCGAATAGCGGAAAGCTGGAGTTTAACAACGCGGGTCATGATGCGCTCACTAACCGGCTGCGGGATGCGCTGGCGCGCAATAACGTGGCTATGTCCGATGCCCAGCTGCAAAAACTGGTAACCGATATCCTGGATTTCCGAAACAACCCGCCGCGCTCGGGCCTGCTCACGAGTTTCGACCAGTTGTCGGCGGTGCCGGGCGTGACGCCGGCGATGATCAACACATTGAAACAGGAGTGCTATCTGGCGTCCTTTGCGGTTCGCCGGGTGGAGGTGGTGGGTCCCAAGGTGGGCGCAGATCTCCGCCAGCGGGCTGTGTGGGCGACTCTTGCCGCGCTCGGCGGAATGTTGGTATATATAGCGTTTCGTTTTGAGTGGATCTATGGCGTGGCGGCGGTAATCGCGGTGTTTCACGACACCATCATCACCATCGGTTTCTTCTCCCTTTTCGACAAGGAGATTACGCTGACGGTGATTGCGGCGCTGTTGACGCTGGTGGGCTATTCGATGAACGATACGATCGTGATCTTCGACCGCATTCGCGAGAACCTGAAGCTCTCGCGGCGGGAGCCCCTCGAACAGGTGATCAATCGCAGCGTGAATCAAACCCTGAGCCGCACCATCATGACGTCGGGCCTGACGTTTCTGACGGTGATCGCGCTGTTTCTGTTCGGCGGATCGGTGCTGCACGGATTCTCGTTTGCGCTGGTAGTCGGCATCATCATCGGGACGTATTCGTCGGTATTCATCGCCAGCCCGATCGTCCTGTTCTGGCACAACTGGATTGATGATCGGAAGAAGTCCGGGGCCGCGATCGCTCCGTCCAAGCTGAATCCGGCCAAGGAGCCGGTGCGAAAAAGTTCGGTAAGAGCTGTGAAATAATGAGCGAGCCGCGCGAGCGTACGCGGGCTCGCGGACGGGCTGAAAAAGAGAGGCGCTATGTTTGAGCAAACGTTTGTCGATGGCGTGGGAAAAACCAACCGGGTGTGGACGGTCATGCTATCGTTCATCGGTCAAGTGCTGCTGATCGGGGTGTTCATTCTGCTCCCCATGATCTACTTTGATGCCCTGCCCCGGACGCAGTTGACCAGTTTCCTGGTGGCGCCGCCGCCGCCCCCCCCGCCCCCGCCGCCACCAGCGGCCGTGCCGGTGAAGATGGTCAAGGTGATTCCCCGCCAGTTCGACGCCGGCCGCCTCATGGCCCCCAAGACTGTACCCAAAGACATCAAAATGATTCAAGAAGAAGAGCTGCCGCCGCCTTCAGCATCGGCCGGAGTGGTGGGTGGCGTTCCGGGCGGCGTGCCCGGCGGCACTCCCGGCGGCGTGATCGGCGGCATCATCGGTTCGGTCCCGACAGCGGCTCCGCCTCCTCCGCCGGTCGAAGTCAAGAAACCGACGGTGCAGCGTATCCGGGTGGGCGGACAGGTACAACAGGCGAACTTGATCCGGCAGCCAAAGCCGGTCTATCCGCCGCTCGCCAAACAGGCGCGCATTCAAGGTGTAGTACGGTTCAATGCCATCATCGGCAAAGACGGCACGATTCAAAACCTGACCCTGATGAGCGGTCACCCGCTGCTCGTTCCAGCGGCTCAGGAAGCCGTCAAGCAATGGCTGTACAAGCCCACCCTGCTTAATGGAGAGCCGGTGGAAGTGGCAACGGTAATCGACGTGAACTTCACGTTGAGTCAGTAGCAGGAAGAAGGGCCGCTCGAGGCGCCAAACGCCGCTGGCGGATGAGCTGAACGCTAGAAGCTAAACATTTCACGTAGGAGAGAAAGACACAATGTTCTTACAATTGCAGGTTTGGGCGTTTTGGTTGTTGCAGGAATCGGGCGGTGTGGGTTGGGATCCGAAGTCGCTCTGGAACCAGATGGGCACCCTCGCCAAATTCGTGGTAGTGGTGCTGTTCATCATGTCGGCCTGGTCAATCGGCGTTATGATCGACCGGTTGATGGCCTTTAGCGCGGCACGGAAACAGTCGCGGCAGTTCGCCCCGGCGGTAGCAGGCGCACTGCGCGAAGGCAAGCTGGACGAAGCGGTGAAGATCGCCGACCGCTACAAGAAGAGCCACCTGGCGAAGGTCGTGGTGGCAGGTTTGCAAGAGTTTCAGGCGCATCAGATCAGCTCGGAAATTCCGGGTGAAGAGATCGAGGCGTCGAAGCGCGCCCTGGAGCGCGCCGAGGCCATCGTACACGCCGAGCTGAAGCGCGGCATCAGCGGTCTGGCGACCATTGGCTCGACCGCCCCGTTCGTCGGTTTGTTCGGAACGGTGGTGGGCATCATCAACGCGTTCAAGCAGATTTCGACCGAGAAGTCGACTGGTCTGGGCGCCGTGTCGGGCGGCATTTCGGAAGCGCTCGTCACGACCGCTATCGGACTGTTCGTGGCCATCCCGGCGGTGTGGATGTACAACTACTTTACGGGCAAGATCGAAGCGTTCGACGTGGAGATGGGCAACTCGAGCTCCGAGTTGATCGACTATTTCCTGAAGCGTTCGCAGCGCGGCGCCACTGCACGAAAGTAGGGCTTTTTAGCGTTCAGCCGTCAGCTTGGGGCGGGCGCTGCTTTTCCCGTGCCGGACAACCGGTCACGCAAAAGCGGCGCCGAAGCCCATAAGGGATTGATTGAAGGAGTTTTGCTATGTCGTTGATAATGAAACACTCGGCGCCGCCTCCGGTAGCCGATATCAACGTCACGCCCATGGTGGACGTGATGCTGGTCATGCTGATCATTTTCATGGTCATCACGCCCATGTTGACCAAGGGCGTGAGCGTGGATATGGTGCGCACCAAGAATCCCATCGCCATGCAGGCGGCGGATAAAACCGACGCCGTGATTGTGGCGGTGACGCGCGATGGGAAATCGTATCTGGGAAACAACCAGGTCGCGGCGGATCAGTTGGCGCCCAAAGTTAAAGATCTGCTGGCCAACCGTGTGGATCATGAAGTATTTCTCAGGGCCGATTCGCGGGCGCGTTTTGAGAAGGTGGTCGAGGTCGTCAATAATCTGCGGGCCGCGGGCGTCGATCAACTGGGGTTGTTGACCGAGCAGATCCAGGAACGCCGTCCGGGGCAACCGGGAGCAGCGCCCGGCGCGGCAGGCCCAGCGGGCCAGTAGTCGAAATGCGAGGCTAGAGGAGCAATTTTATGGGAATGGCAATAGGCGGCAGCGGAAGTGCCAAAGCCGATATCAATATGACGCCGATGATCGACGTCCTGCTGGTGCTGATCATCATTTTCATGGTAATCACACCGCTGACGCCGAAGGGACTGGAGGCGCTGGTGCCCCAGCCGCCCAAGGCAGATCAACCGCAGAGCCAGGCGGACCAGCGCACCGTGGTAATCGTGATTAATCGCGACAAATCCATGTCGATCAACCAGGAACCCACCGACGAGCAGCGCCTGGGGCCGCGCCTGGAAGAGATTTTCAAAACGCGCGCCGAACGCGTGGTCTTCGTGAGGGGCGATGCCGATCTGGAGTACCAATATGTGGCGAAGGCAATCGATATCGCACACGGCGCGGGTATCGACAAGGTCGGTTTGATGACACCTCAAATGGAGGCTGGACAGTAATGAAACGCAATTTAGCCGCGCTCGCGGTGGCGGCGGTCATGGCGTTCGCCACGACCGGTTGCGAGAAACTCAAAGCGCGCGACAACCTGAACAGGGGCGTGCAAGCGTATAAGAGCGCCCAATACACGCAGGCGGTGGAGATGTTCGAGAAGGCGGTTCAACTCGATCCCACTTTCGCCACAGCGCGGCTCTACCTTGCGATGGCGTACTACATGCAGTACATCCCGGGCGCTGAGTCGCCTGAAAACCAACAGATGGCGGATCATGCTCTCGAGCAGTTCCAGAAGGTGCTGACGCAGGAGCCGAAGAACGATGTGGCCACACAGTCCATCGCGTCCATCTATTTCAACGAAAAGAAGTGGGATGAGGCCGAACAGTGGTACAAGAAGGCCATTGAGATCAATCCGAAAAACAGAGAAGGATTTTATACGCTCGGCGTGATCGCTTGGACCCGATGGTACAAGCCCTGGGCCGAAGCGCGCGCCAAGCTGGGGATGAAACCGGAAGATCCCGGCCCCATCAAAGACAAGAAGGTCAGAGAAGCGCTGAAGACGCAGTACCTGCCGGTGATCAGTGCCGGCCTCGATAACCTGCAAAAGGCGCTGGAAATCGATAAAGAATACGACGATGCCATGGCCTATGTAAACCTTCTGATCCGCGAGCGCGCCGATCTTGACGATAGCGCGGACGAATACAAGAAGGACGTGGAGACGGCCGACAACTGGGTGCAGAAGGCCATGCAGACCAAGAAGGTCAAGGCCGAGCGCAAGCCCACCAGCACAGGCATCAACGCGAATTGAAGAGCAGGTGCCAGGTGTTGGTGCCAGCAGGCAGCACCCGCACCTGAGAGGTGGCACTTTACACCTGGCGGCTAACACCTCATACAATTGAACTGTGGCCTCTGAACCGAGCGGCGCCGGTGTATCCGAGTCCGGCAGTCCGCCGCCCCCTTCCCCAGCGCCCAAGTCGCCTCCCGAGTCAGTTGTAGATAAGCTGTTCGCGGAACTCATGGCCAAGGCGCATGAGGCGCGGCCGCGCGACGATCTCGCCCAGCTCGAGAAGGCCTTCCGCTTCGCCTCGGAACATCACAAGCTGCAGATCCGCGATTCGGGCGATCCCTACATGGTGCATCCGCTCCTGGTCGCCCACCTCCTGGCGGACATGAAGATGGACCTGGTCAGCATGGAAACCGGGTTGCTGCACGACGTGGTCGAGGACACCAGCGTCACCATCGAGGATGTCCGCAAAAACTTTGGCGAAGACGTGGCGCGCTGCGTGGACGGCGTCACCAAGCTGAGCAAGCTCGATTTCTTCTCGGCCGAAGAGCGCCAGGCCGAGAGCTTCCGCAAGATGCTGCTGGCGATGGTGAACGATATCCGAGTCATCATCGTGAAGCTGGCGGACCGGCTGCACAACATGCGCACGCTCGGTTTCATCCAGGAGCCGGAGCGGCGCGAGCGCATTGCGCGCGAAACCATCGAGATCTATGGCCCGATCGCGCACCGCCTGGGCATGGGCAAGATGCGCGGCGAGCTGGAGGACCTGGCGTTCCGCTACATCGATCCCGCGGCATGCGAAGAGATCTCGCGGGCGATCGAATCCAACCGGCAGGCCAACCAGGAGTTTTTAGATCGCATTCGCCAGATGATCGAGGGGGAATTGCGGCGTGAGGGCATCCCGGCGCGCGTCGAGAGCCGCCTCAAGCGTTCGTACTCCATCTACCAGAAGATGAAGCGGCAGAAGATCGCTATCGAGCAGGTCTACGACATGATGGCGATCCGCATCATTACCGACTCGGTGAAGAGCTGCTACGCCGCGCTCGGCGTGATCCACAACGAGTGGCGGCCGGTGCCGGGCCGCATCAAGGACTTCATCGCCATTCCCCGCCCCAACCTGTACCAGTCGCTGCATACATCGGTGGTGGGGCCCGAGGGACGGCACTTCGAGGTGCAGATCCGGACCGATGAGATGCATCGCATCGCCGAAGAGGGCATTGCCGCGCACTGGAAATATAAAGAGGGGAAGAAGGGCCCGGCGGATGACGACCAGCGCATTGCATGGCTTCGCCACCTGGTGGAATGGCAGCAGGACATGCCGGACCCGGGCGAGTTCATGTCGACCCTCAAGGTCGATCTCTACCCCGAGGAAGTCTACACGTTCACGCCGCGCGGGAAAGTCATCGTGCTGCCGCGTGACGCCACGCCGATTGATTTCGCCTACGCGATCCACTCCGACGTCGGCCAGGCGTGCGTGGGCGCCAAGGTTAACGGCCGGATCGTGCCTCTGCGCTACACGCTGCGCAATGGCGACATCGTTGAGATCCTGACGCAACCCGGCCACCAGCCGAGCAAAGACTGGCTGGCCATTGTCAAGACCACGCGTGCGCGGAACAAGATCAAGCACCTGATCAACGCCAGCGAGCGCGCCAAGGCCATCGAGATCGGCGAAAAGTACCTGGAGAAAGAAGCCCGCAGGTTGGGCGTGCAGTTGCACAAGGTTGCGCATGCCGATCTGGAAAAAGTGGCAGGAGAGTACGGGGTCGGCAAGATCGAGGACTTGTACGCCGCGCTGGGCTACGGAAAATTCTCCGCCCGCCAGGCCCTGCAGAAGCTGGCGCCCCAGCAACTCAACGAAGAGCCGCCCGTTGCGCCCAAGCCTAGCCGCAGGGAACAGTTTCCAGGCGCGCCAGCACCGCCCGGACAGCACGAAGGTGACGCCGTCATTCGCGTGAAGGGCGTCGATGACCTGCTGGTATATCGCGCCAAATGCTGCAACCCCATCCGCGGCGAGGCCATCGTGGGCTACGTGACGCGCGGCAAGGGCGTCGCCGTCCATTCCAAGGCCTGCCCCAACGTGCAGAACCTTATGTATGACGTAGAGCGCAAAATCGACGTGGAGTGGGAACGCAATACAACCGACGCGTTTCCGGTCAGGATCGTGGTGCATACCGACGACCGCCCCGGCCTGTTGGCCCAACTCACTTCCGTGCTCTCCTCCGAGAACACTAATATTCGCAGCCTGGAAGCACGCACGGAGGTGAATGCCGCCGATGGGGCCCTGATCGAGATGACTGTGGACGTGCGCGACAAGAAACAACTGGAGAAGCTGGTGGGGGCCATGCGCCGTATTTCCGGCATCCGGGACGTGGAGCGTCTTCTCAATTGAAATGGTGATCACAGACCCGGAACACATCGCCATCTCGAAATCCAAGGGCATCACGATTGATTGGAAGGACGGGCATGCGAGCACGTACGGCCTGGACTATCTGCGCGAGAACTGCCCCTGCGCCACGTGTACTGGTGCGCACGGAACGCCGCCCACTACCAAGCCCGCAGCCGCGCCGTTTCAGATGTACAAACCCACCCTCAAGATGATGTCGGTCGAGCCGGTGGGCAACTACGCGATCCGCATCGTGTGGAGTGACGGGCATAGCACCGGGATTTACTCGTTCGAACATTTTCGGCGCATCTGCCCCTGCGAAGGATGCAGGAAGGAGCATTCTTACGAACGCCGGGACGCCGGGACGCCGGGATGACGAGCCTTCTCTCCACACCTAGTGGCGCCGCGGACGCGCGGAGCGCGCTATGAGAGCCGGTGCGGTGTTTCCAGGGCAGCGCAAGCTGGAAATGGTCGCGCTGGACGAGCCGAAGATCTCGTCGCCGACCCAGGTCAAGCTGCGGATGCTCGACGTCGGGGTCTGCGGAACGGATCGGGAAATCTGCCACTTCCATTACGGCACGCCGCCCGAGGGATTCGAATTTCTGGTGCTGGGGCACGAATCGCTGGGTGAAGTGGTGGAAACCGGTTCCGGGATCACGCGCGTTCGTTGCGGCGATCTCGTAACGCCCATGGTGCGCCACGCCTGCCCGCACGCGGACTGTGTGGCCTGCCGCTCGGGACGCCAGGATTTCTGTTACACCGGCAATTTTCAGGAGCGCGGCATCAAACGGTTGCACGGTTTCATGACGAACTTCGTGGTGGATGACGAGAAATACCTGCATCGCGTGCCACCAGAACTGCGAGAAGTTGCGGTCTTAGTGGAACCGCTGACCACTGCCGAAAAAGCCCTGCTGCAGATTGACAGAATTCAGCAGCGCCTGCCCTGGAACGCTGCCAGCAACCAGGCGGGCGCATGCGGCCGCGCCGTGGTGCTCGGCGCCGGGCCGATCGGATTGCTGGGCGCGATGGCGCTGGTGAATGCCGGATATCGAACGTACATCTATTCGCGGGAGCCATCGGTGGACTCCAGAGCTGGTCTTGCGGTTTCTTTCGGGACGGAATACGTCTCTTCGCAGGAGCAGTCGATTCCCCAGCTTGGCGCGCTCGTTGGCAATATCGATGTGATCTATGAGGCCACCGGAGCGTCGCAGATCGCCTTCGAGATGCTCGATGTTCTGGGCGCGAATGGCGTGTACGTTCTCACCGGCGTTCCCCGCCACGGACAGCCGGTGTCGATTCATGCCGAAAGACTGGCACGCAATCTGGTGCTGAAGAACCAGGTGATCCTCGGCACCGTGAATGCGGGCCGGGACGCGTTTGAAGCGGCCATTCGCGATTTGGGTATTTTCTATCAGCGATGGCCCGCCGCCGTGCGTGCGCTCATCACGCGCCGTTATCCGCTGGATCGCTTCCGCGAGCCCATTCTCGAAAGGTCGGGAATCAAGAATGTCATCGTGCTGGACGGGAATGTCTGATGCATAACCTGAGCGGCGCCGAGCACAAGCGCCTTGCCGAAGACGCCCGCCGGGAGAAAAATTGGAAGCGCTGGGGTCCTTATCTTTCCGAGCGGCAGTGGGGTACGGTGCGTGAAGACTACTCTGCCGACGGAACCTGCTGGACTTATTTTCCACACGACCACGCGCGCAGCCGTGCGTACCGCTGGGGCGAAGATGGCCTGCTCGGCATTTGCGACCGCGAGGGGCGCATGTGCTTCGCCATCGCGCTGTGGAACGGCCGCGATTCCATCCTGAAAGAGCGGCTGTTTGGAGTGTGCGGGCCCGAAGGCAATCACGGCGAGGACGTGAAGGAGTGCTACTTCTATGTGGACTCCACTCCCACCCACTCCTACATGAAAGCGCTCTACAAATACCCGCAGGCAGAATTTCCTTACGCCCGCCTTGTGGAAGAGAACGGGCGCCGCGGCCGGACCGATCCGGAGTTCGAGCTGCTGGACACCGGCGTATTTCAGGACGACCGCTACTTCGATGTTTTCGCCGAGTACGCCAAAGCCGGGACCGACGACATACTGATCCGGATCACGGCCATCAACCGGGGGCCCGATGCCGCCGTGCTCCACCTGCTGCCGACGCTCTGGTTTCGCAACACGTGGTCCTGGGGCCGGACCGGAGAAGGATACTGGCCCAAGCCCAAGTTGTCGCGCGCCTCTGAATACTGCATCCATGCCGAACACGTTTCGCTGGGAAAGTACCAGCTCGAATTCGACATCGGCGGCGAAGCGCTGTTCACCGAAAACGAGACCGATTTCGAGCGCCTCTTCAGCCTGCGGAATGCTTCGCCCTATGTGAAAGATTCGTTTCACGATTACGTGATTCGGGGGCGGCGCGAGGCGGTGAACCCGCAAGCCGCCGGGACCAAGGCGGCTGCCTATTACAAGCTAAATTTAGCGGGCGGAGACACCCGGACGGTGAACTTGCGCCTGAGCACGCTGCCACGGCACCACAAAGAGCATGCCGAATCCCACGACGCACTGTTCGAGCGGCGTATCACGGAGGCCGATGAGTTCTACGGTGAGCTGCTGGCGGGCTCCGATGCCGCGCGCGCTGTTACGCGCCAGGCGTATGCCGGGTTGCTGTGGACCAAGCAATTTTACTACTACTCGGTGTCGGATTGGCTGGAAGGCGACCCGGCGCAGCCGCCGCCTCCCGACGGCCGGCAGAACGGCCGGAACCACGATTGGAGTCACCTCTACAACCGCGACGTGATCTCCATGCCCGACAACTGGGAGTACCCGTGGTATGCGGCCTGGGACCTCGCCTTCCACATGATCCCGTTCGCGCAACTGGATCCGCAGTTCGCCAAAGATCAGCTCGTGCTGCTGCTGCGGGAATGGTACATGCACCCCAACGGCGAGATCCCGGCATACGAATTTGCGTTCTCCGATGTCAATCCGCCGGTGCATGCATGGGCATGCTGGCGCGTGTACAAAATGACCGGTCCGCGCGGCAAGCGCGATCGCCTGTTCCTCTCGCGCGTGTTTCAGAAACTGCTGGTCAATTTCACCTGGTGGGTGAACCGCAAGGACATCGGCGGCAAGCACATTTTCGCCGGCGGCTTTCTGGGCCTGGACAATATCGGTGTCTTCGACCGCTCCCGGCCATTGCCCGGCGGAGGACGCCTCGAGCAGGCGGACGGCACGGCGTGGATGGCGTTCTATTGCGCCACAATGCTATCGATGGCCCTCGAGCTGTCTACTGAGGACCCCGCGTATGAGGACATCGCCTCCAAATTCTTCGAACACTTCGTGGCTATTGCGGACGCCATGAACACGCTGGGCGGCACAGGTCTTTGGGATGAGGAAGACGGATTCTACTATGACCAGTTGCAGATCGACGGCCTCAACATGCCGCTGCGCGTGCGGTCGATGGTAGGGGTGATCCCGCTGTTTGCCGTGGAAATTCTGGATCAGGAGACCATAAAGGCCGCGCCGGGATTCAGTAAGCGTATGGAATGGTTCCTGAGGAACCGGCGCGATCTGGCGCGCCAGATTTCCTACATGGAAATGGGCGGTGAAAGTCCGCTGACCTTCCGGCTGCTCGCCATCCCCTCCCGCGAGCGGCTTGCCCGCGTGCTGCGGTATTTGCTCGATCCCAACGAATTTTTATCGCCCTACGGCATCCGCTCGCTTTCGCGCATTCATCTCGACCGCCCTTTTGTCCTGCATGTGGATGGCGAGGAGCGGCGCGTGGACTACGAGCCAGGTGAATCGAGCACGCCGCTGTTCGGCGGGAACTCGAACTGGCGCGGTCCCGTGTGGTTTCCGCTGAATTATCTGCTGATCGAGGCGCTCGAGCGCTATCACCATTTCTATGGCGACACCCTGCGCGTCGAGTGCCCTACCGGATCAGGAAAAATGATGAATCTCGACGAGGTTGCGTGCGAACTGTCCCGGCGTATTGGCGGGATCTTTCTTCCTAGTCAGGACGGCCGCAGCGCGTGGCAGGGCGACATGCGCGTATTCGCCGATAGTCCGCACTGGCGCAACCTGACGTGGTTTTTCGAATATTTTCACGGGGACACCGGGCGCGGATGCGGAGCCAGCCACCAGACCGGCTGGACGGCTCTCATCGTGCGGATGCTCAGAAACGCCGGTTGACTCCTGCGAAACTTTCACATGGAGTATGGCGCGGAGCCCTTCAACGATTCGATTCTGTGGTTACAATAAATTTCTATGATCAGAACTGAAACGGTGCTGGACTCGTGGAAGACGGTCCGGCAGGATACCGCGCAAGCCGTCGCAGATTTCCCCGCCGCAGAGCTGGATTTCAAGCCGGTTGGCGAAGTCATGACATTTCGCGAAATCGCGCGGCACATTCTGGAGGCCGGGCACGCGCTCACGGGGCTTTTACTGGATGGCGTCGAGAACATGGCGACGCCACAATTTCGCGAGAGTCTCCAAAAATACATCGGGGAGCTGCCACAGACGCCGGACTCCGCTTCTCTCGCGCAGGCCTTGCAGCAGAGCATCGAACGGCGCGCTGCACAATTGGCCTTGCAGCCGGCGGAGTTCTTCGCGCACGTCGTCACGCGGTTTGACGGACAGCAGGTGACGCGCCTGGAAATGGTGCAATTCACCAAAGAACACGAGTTGACGCATCGCGCGCAGCTTTTTCTTTATTCGCGGCTGAAAGGCATTGTGCCGGTGACGACGCGCCGCCGCTTGGCCAAGCAGCAGAAAGCGTAAGCTGCCGCTTGAACGGTCTATTGACCCAGAAAGTTCTGATATAAGCTATAAATAGAAGGCGAAATATGGTCAATTGTCCTGTATGCGCGGGCGCCATCGATGTCGACGAGGAAGATGTGGATGAAGGCGACTCCCTGAGCTGCGACGAATGCGGCGCAGACTTGAAGGTCGTCAGCACGGATCCACTGGAACTCGAATCCACCGAGGATCTGGAGGAAGAGGACGAAGAACTGCATGAAGAAGAGGAGGAGGAGGAGGAAGACTGGAAGTGAACTCTGACAGTTTGAAAGGCAGCATCACGCGGACGCATTTCGTGTAACTTATGCGGAGCGCCGGGCGTCTAACCAGCGTAAGGGGAATTATGCATCGAAAGTTGCGTCGCCGCTTTGGTCTGCTCGCCGCCATGACGTTGTTGGTTTGTGCAACGGCTGTCGCTGCATCGAAGAAAGGCGAAGATCAGAACGTCCGGTCCGTCCAGGGTACGGTTACGGACGCCAGCGATCATGCGATTGACGGCGTGGTTGTCCAGATCAAAAACACCAAGACCCTTCAAATCCGCTCCTTCATTACCAAAGACCAAGGCGCTTACTACTTCCACGGCCTGAGCCCGGACGTTGATTACGAGCTCAAAGCGGACTACCAAGGCCAGTCCAGTCCCAAGAAGACACTGAGCTCTTTCGACTCGCGCAAGCAAGCCGTCATCAACCTCAAACTCGACAAGAAATAAACCCCGTGCGCGGGCTGCTTGTTGTAAGCTCTCGTGTATGCGCACAATTTTGGTCTCCCTCATTCTGGCGGCTTCACTTGCCGCCGCTCACAAGCCGGCTCAAAAAAAAGTCATCCAGCCGAAAGATTTTCCGACGGGCCGTCCGTTCAGCCCGGGCATCCTGGTGGATGGAACGTTGTACGTGGCGGGCCAGACGGGCTCGGATGTCAAAACCGGCAAAATTCCAGATGAATTTGAAGCTGAAGTGAAGCAGGCTCTGGACAACATCGGCGCGATTCTCAAAGAAGCCGGCATGGGGTATGAGAACGCGGTGGCCGTGCAGGTGTACCTCACGGACATGGAGCTGTTCCCGCGTATGAACGCCGTCTACACCACTTATTTCAAAGAGCCGCGGCCGGCGCGCACCACGGTGGGCGTGGCGAAACTGGTGGGCACGGCGCACATCGAGATTACCGTTACGGCACGCTAGGTACAGCTTCTCTACGTTGGAGCCGTCACCCGCACATTACAATGGAAGATGTGAGCCGCTCCGTCAGCATACACCTGCTCTTTCTGGTCGTGCCGTTTCTTGCCACGGCACAGGACCTCAAAGAATTCGAAAAACACGTTACTGAGTTCACGCTTGCCAATGGTTTGCACTTCATTATTCTCGAGCGGCACGAAGCGCCCGTGGTCTCCTTCCATACCTACGTGAACACCGGCTCGGTCGACGATCCCGAAGGTAAGACCGGCCTGGCGCACATGTTCGAGCACATGGCGTTCAAGGGCACCGAGACCATTGGGACGAAGAACTGGCCTGAGGAAAAGAAGGCCATGGACGCGATCGAGGCAGCTTACGACCGGCTCGATCAGGAGAGACGCAAAGGGCCGCGCGCCGATCCGAAAGTGATCCAGACGCTCCAGGCCGAGGTCAAAGCCGCCATCGAAAAAGCCTCCTCCTACGTTGTGCCGAACCTCTACCCCACGATCATCGAAGAGAACGGCGGCGTGGGCCTGAACGCATCTACATCCTTGGACTCGACCGAATATTTCTACAATCTGCCGGCAAACCGGATCGAGCTGTGGTTTGTGCTCGAGTCGCAGCGGTTTTTGCACCCGGTCTTCCGCGATTTCTACAAAGAGCGCGATGTCGTCATGGAAGAGCGGCGCATGCGCGTGGAATCCGATCCACAGGGCAAGTTGATGGAGACGATGCTGGCATCGGCGTTTGAGGCGCACCCCTACCGCCGTATGCCGGGCGGCTGGGCGAGCGATATCCAAAGCCTGCGTGTGCGCGACGCCGAGCAGTTTTACAAGACCTACTACGTGCCGGCGAATATCACGATCGGCGTCGTGGGCGACGTGGATCCCAAGCCAACGCGTGCACTGGCAGAGAAATATTTCGGCCGCCTGCCCGCGGGACCTCTGCCGCCGCTGGTGCACACAGTCGAGCCGCCGCAGGAAGGGCCGCGGCAAACGCAGGTGGAATCGCCGGCACAGCCACTTGAGCTGATCGCTTATAAACGCCCCGACCAGTACGATAAAGACGACCCGGTTTTCGACGTGATCAGCGGCATTCTGGCGGGCGGCCGCACAGGCATCATTTACAAGGAATTGGTCCGAGACAAACAGATCTCGCTCGAAGCGGGAGCGGCGCCCGATTTCCCCGGGTCGAAGTATCCAACCCTCTTCATGTTTTATCTCGTCCCTGCTCTCGGCCACACCGTGGAAGACAACGACAAGACGCTGAGCGAATTGATAGAGCGCTTCAAAAAGGAGAAGGTGGAGGCGGACAGCCTGGCGCGGGTGAAGACAAAAACGCGCGCCACGTTGATCCGGCAGTTGGACAGCAACGCCGGTCTGGCGCAGATGCTGACCAGTTCCTACGTGAACTATGGAGACTGGCGGAAGCTGTTCACTTCGATCGACGACGTCGACAAGGTGACGGCCGGCGACGTGCAGCGCGTGGCGCAGAAGTATTTTGTATCGAACGCGCGCACGACGGCACTTAACTTTCAGCCGGCGCCGAACGGACCTCCGCCTGCACAAGCCGGAGGGCTGGCCGGAGAAAAGAAATGAAGACCTGGCTCGCCATCACGCTTCTGATGGCCGGCGCGCTTCCCGCGCAGACGTTGCCCACGCCAAAGGCCCGTGCCGCAGCAGCCGCCATCCCTTCATACAAAGAGCTGAAATACCCGCCGCTCAAGCCGATCAAGATTCCGGATGTAGCCACATTCACCCTGCCGAATGGCATGAAGCTGTACCTGCTCGAGAACCACCAACTGCCTCTGGTGCGCGGAACTATGCTCGTGCGCACGGGCAATCTGTTCGATCCCGCGGACAAGGTCGGCTTGGCCACGATGACCGGCATGGTGATGCGAACGGGCGGCACCAAGGACAAAACCGGTGATCAGCTTGACGAGCAACTGGAGAACATCGCGGCGTCGGTGGAAACCGGAATCGATGAGTCATTCGGATCAGCCTCTTTCTCCTGCCTGAAGGAGAATGCGGACGAAGTGCTCGGCGTTTTTCATGACGTGCTCACGTCGCCGGGGTTCCGCCAGGAAAAAATCGACCTAGCCAAGAACGAGCTGCGCAGCAGCATCTCGCGGCGCAACGACGATCCGCATGGCATCGTGGAGCGCGAATTCACCGAGATCGCTTACGGAAAGAATACGCCCTATGGCTGGCGCCTGGAGTACGCGACGGTCGACCGCATCCAGCGCGATGACATCGTGCAGTTCTACCAGCGATATTTTTTCCCGGCGAACGTTATGTTGGCGGTGATGGGCGATTTTTCAGCCGCGGACATGAAGGCCAAGCTGGAGAAGCGTTTCGCGGATTGGACCGTGAAACAGCCGCCCGTGCCGCCATTCCCGGCCGTCAACGCCAGGCCCGTACACACTTTGTTTCTCGCCACCAAGACCGAGGTAACGCAGACCTTCTTCACGCTCGGGCACCTTGGCGGCGAGCTTCGCGATAAGGACTATCCGGCGCTCGAAGTAATGGCGGACATCCTGGGCGGTGGCTTTCACAGCCGGCTGGTACAGCGGGTCCGCACGCAGCTGGGCTACGCCTACAGCGTCTCGTCGTATTGGGGCGCGAACTACGATCATCCGGGACTGTTTGAGATTTCCGGCAGCACGAAATCCGCCACCACTACCGAAACCCTCCAGGTGATCAACGAGGAGATCGAAAAGATTCGCAGCATCGAGGTGACCGCGGAAGAGCTGGAGAGCGCCAAGCAGACGGTAGCGAACAGCTTCGTATTCAATTTCGACACGCCATCCAAGACCCTGAACCGCATCCTGCGCTACGACTACTACGGCTACCCGCGCGATTTCATCAACCAGTACCAGCGCGGCATTCAGGCTGTGACGCGGGCGGATGTGCTGCGCGTGGCCCGCGAACGGGTGCGACCGCAGGATATGACCATCGTGACGGTCGGCAATCCACTGGAATTTGGCAAACCTCTCGCAACGCTCGGGCTTCCCGTCGCGTCGATTGATTTGACTATCCCTGAACCGGGCGGCGCTCCGAAAACGGATGCCGGTTCAAAAGCCGAAGCCGCAAGCGCCGATCCTGCAAGTATGGCGCGTGGCAAAGAGCTGCTGGCGCGTGTGCAGCAAGCCGTCGGCGGGGCTGAGCAGCTCGCAGCCGTTCAGGACGTCACGGAGACGGTGGCCTTGAGTATGGCGGAGATGCCTGCTGGAGTGAAGGTGAAGCAGACCAATATCTGGGTGGCGCCGGACCACTTCCGCCAGGAAAGCCAGCTTCCGTTCGGCAAGGTGGTTGTCTATTCCGATGGGAAGAGCGGATGGATGTCCACCCCGCAAGGGGTGCGGCCGTTGCCCGGAGCGCAATTAAGACAGGTGCGCGAAGAGCTGCTGCGTAACTATTTTAGCCTCCTGCTGAGCGACCGGGTGCCGGACAGGACAGTGAGCTCTCCCGAAGAAGGCGTCGTCGAGATCAGCGATACGGCGGGTGATTCCGTCAAAATCGTGATCGATGAAAAGACCGGGCTGCCGGCCAAAGAGATCTACCGCACGGCCGAACCGATGGGTGGCCCGGTAGCGGTAGAAGAGGTCTTAGAAGATTTCGGACCAGCGGGCGGAGTCAAGGCGCCCAGAAAGATAACGGTCAACCAGAACGGAAAGAAATTCGCCGAGCTCACCATCGAGGAATACAAAGTCAATACCGGCATCAAGCCCGAAGTCCTCAGCAAGCAACCATGAAGCCAGCCGGACTGCTGCTGGCGCTCGCCGTCGCTATCATCGCGGTGAGCGCCGAAACCAATCAGGAGCGCGGAAAGCGCATTGTGGATGAAGCGGTCGCGGCACTCGGTGGCGACAACTTCCTACGGATGCAGGACCGCATCGAGAGCGGGCGCGCGTATTCGTTCTACCGCGAGGAGCTGAACGGACTCTCGATCGCCAAGATTTACACGCGTTACCTGATTCGCCCCGAGCCGCCGGTACCGGGTTTCATTGGGGTGCGCGAGCGCGAGGCCTTCGGCAAGAAGGAAGACAGCGCCGTGATATTGGCGGACGGAAAGGGCTACGACATTTCCTTTCGCGGAGCCCGCCCGCTGCCCGATGATCGCCTGGAGCGTTTCAAAGAGAGCACGCTGCGCAACGTTTTTTACATCCTCCGCCAGCGGCTCGGGGAGCCGGGGCTGATCATGGACTTTCGCGGTACTGACGTGGTGGAGAACCAGTCGGTGGACATCGTCGACATCACCGACGCGGATAACCGTGTGGTGACGGTTTATTTTGGTCACGTGACTCACCTCCCCGCCAAGCAGGTAACCTACCGCCGCGACCCCCAAACGAAAGATCGCGTGGAAGAAGTCACCCGCTATTCAAAATATCGCGACGTGGGTGGCGTCACGTGGCCATACGACATCCAGCGCGAGCGAGACGGGGAGAAAATCTACCAGATGTATTCGGACTCGGTCGTGGTCAACAAGGATCTGACGGACAATCTGTTCACGCTACCTGCCGATATGAAAATACTGAAGAAGCCGAAGTAAGGTAGGACGAGCCTTCGTGCCTGTCTTTCTCGATGGACCCGTTGACGGGGCACGGATGTAGTGCAGCCGTTTTGGGGGGCGGGCAGTCCTGCCCGCAGCCGGCCTCCTGGCCGGCACTCGCTGGAGCAGGTCCGCAGGCTGTAAAGCCGGCCCCACCATTCAGGCGAACATTCGTTATTCTGTATGCCGCACAGCGCCCGTCCCGCCTAAATCGGCAGATCCATTTCTATCAGCAGGCCCGGGTTCGCGTTGCGCGCGCGCAGTGTCCCCTTGTGCAGCTCGACCGCCCGCCGTGCGATGGACAAGCCCAGCCCCACGCCTCCGCTGCCACGATTACGGTCTCCTTCCACGCGGTAGAACGCATCGAAAATGTGATCGAGAGCTTCTTCGGGAACACCCGGCCCGTAGTCGCGCACCTGAACACGGGCTTGAGATCCCGCGGTCTGGAGCCACACTTCGACAGCCGTCAGCTGTGGAGCGTAGCGAATGGCGTTCCGGATCACGTTCTCCGCCGCGCGGCGCAACAGTTCTGGATCGCCGGCAATGGTTACCGGGCCGGACCCCTGCATTACCAGGGAGCAACCGCGAGCGGAAGCCTCAATCGCACAGTCACTCACTACGCCGGCCAGCAAGTCATCCAGCCGCACGGGCTGGGCACGAAGCGCATTGGGGTCGACCTCGGCGCGCGTCACTTGCAGCAATTCGTCAACCAGCGTATTCAGGCGGTCTGCTTCTTTCTGAATGCGGTCGAGCGCGGCGTCGCGATTCTCTCCAGAGCGCGCCAGTTCCACCGCCACGCCCAGGCGCGCCAGCGGCGAGCGCAGCTCGTGTGAGATATCGAGCAGCAGCCGGCGCTCGGCGCCTACCAGCTTCTGAATGCGCTCCGCCATGCGGTCGAAGGTACGGGCAAGCTCGCCCAGTTCGTCGCGCCGCTTGGAACCGGTACGGGCCGAGAAGTCGCCCTGGCCGAATCTTTCGAGCGCCGTCTGTAAAGCACGTAGCGGCGAAGTCAAATAGCGTGCCAGCAGATAACACAGCAGCACCACAACGGTCAGGACCCACAACTGTCCGGTTGGGAACAGCCGTTCTGGCGTGTCATCCCCGGCGATGGAGAGAATAAACCAGTAACGTCCATTGGGCGTTTTGCGCGCCACCACTGAGCGGTTCCCGCGGTAGAATGCGCGCCGCCGCCCGGCGTCGATCAGGTCCGAGCGGTCTTCACCGGTGACTAAGTCGCGGCCGCGCGCATCGGTGAGCATAGCGTCCGCCTGGAAAATCTCTTTCACGTGCGCCAGGTCCCAGCGCAGCGCCGCAACGCCACCCTCTTCGTAGGCTTCGCTCGCCTCGCGCGCTTGGAACCGGAACGCGCGCGCCATGGGCGGCATTCGCATCGGATCGTTGTAGCTGACCACTGCAATGATGCTGAAGCCGACAAACGCGACCATGACCGTCGCCAGGAACCACAGTAGGATCTTGGCGAACAGCGATCTCATGCGGTGGCTTCTGTCTGTTCTTCCGGCGTACGGCAGAACTGATACCCGACGCCGCGGATGGTTTTGATCAGGGGACGGCCCGTCTCGAGCTTCTTCCGCAGATGGCTGATGTGCATGTCGACCGAGCGGTCGTAAGCTGTCGCCTTGCGATGGTAGAGGTGCTCCATCAGATCATCGCGTGATAGAACCTGGCCGGCGGAACGCATCAGCAATTCCAGAATGTCGAACTCGATTGTGGTCAGCTCGACCGGCTTGCCGTTTACAGTCACCTGACGCGTGCCCGGATCGATGCGTACTCCGTTGACTTCGAGTGGACCTTCTCCGGACGGCGGCCGTTCCAGCCGGCGGAGAATCGCCCGCATGCGCGCCAGCAGCTCGCGTGGGTTGAAGGGCTTCCCTAAGTAATCGTCAGCGCCCATCTCGAGGCCCGAGATGCGGTCCGCGTCTTCGCCGCGCGCGGTAAGCATCAGCACTGGAACACGGCTTTCGGCGCGTAGCCGGCGCAGAATTTCAAAGCCATCGAGACCCGGCAGCATCACGTCCAGGAGGACCAGGTCGAAGACGCCGTGAATGGCACGATCCAGTCCTCGTGTGCCCTCGTGCGCGCACTCCACTGTAAAACCCTCGCGCGTCAGAAGCTCGACCAGCAGCGCACACAGTTCCGCGTCGTCATCGATCAATAAGATCTTCACCGCTAAAATTTAGCACGCCCGGCGTCATCCAGAACCCGGCTTTACACACATTTACAGGGTTCCATAGAACCTTCCGCGCCGGCCGCCGTTTACTTAGTCAGGAGACTTTTGATATGAAGAACTCACTCGCACGTTTTGTGGGCATGGCCGCGCTGGCGTCTGGCATGATGTTTGCTCAGGCTCCGGCGTCCCCTGCTCAACCCCAATCACCTGCCGAGCGCAGGCAACAATTCCGCGGCCGGATGTTCGACCGGATGGCCGCGCGGTTGAACCTGACAGACGACCAGAAACAACAGGCGCAGTCGATCATGAAGTCAGCACGCGAATCCGCCCAACCCATCGCGCAGCAAATCAAACAGAACCGGCTGGCCCTGCGCGACGCTGTTAAGGCAGGCAAGTCCGATGCCGACATCGATCAGCTTGCCACGAGCACGGGCACTCTCATGGGCCAGGCGACCGCCATTCGCACCAAGGCATTCGCTAAAGTCTATGCTCTGTTGACCCCCGAACAGCGTACCAAGGCGGATCAACTGCGTGGCCATAGCCGTGGTATGTTCAGGGGTGGCCATGAACACGGTCACGGAGACGGCGCGGGTTCTTAACGCCCGCCCGCGGCAGGCCCGATGGTTTCGCCCCCCGTCACGGCGAGTGCGCTTCGCGCGTTCGATCGCATTCGCCGCGGCCTTTCTCCTCCTCCCATTTGACGCCAGCGCCCAGAAACGCCGCGCGGCCATCCTGCGCCTGCATGATGACGTTTCCACCGCCATGGCGCACTCCACCTTGAGCGAAAAGCAGACCGAGAAACTGGACCGCTGCCGCCAGACGCTGCTCCTCTCGGCGCAGTCCGGCCGTGCGCGCAAAGTGACCGCCAGGAAAGATCTCGACAATGCGATGAAAGACATCGAAAAGGCGCTTCACGGCGGGCCTTTTCAACCGGAGGACCGGGACCTGGTGCACAAGGATATCGATCAGATACGCGACATCGAGCGCAATCAGCGTGCCCGCCAGTATGCGCGCCGCCGAGCCTATTAGCCGAAATTCCACCGGTGTCGTAGGGCGGGCATCCCTGCCCGCATCCGGCCCCGGTAGCGCGAGGTCCGTGATACTCTTCACTGCATAGTGCCCTCGCCTGAACAGGAGCGCATGGACGCGCTCAGCGAAGCGATTATACGCCTCATCCGGCGCCACGACGAGAGCGACCGCCGCTTAGCCCGCATTGAGACGGCCCTTGGAATCGGCGTGCCCCCGCGTGAGCCCGAGGTGATCCTACGCCAACGTGAGCCAGAGCCGCCCCCGCCTGCCGAACGCGCACCGGATTCGCAGCCGCCGCCACTCGTTCAGATTTCGACCGAAGCGGCAAACGGCGCGCCTCCGCCGCAACCATCTGCGCCCCAGCCCGCGCCCGATTCCGGCCGTCCGCGCGAACTCGAAACACAGGTCGGCCTCACCTGGATCAGCCGTATCGGCGCCATCACGCTGATCTTCTTCGCGGCGTTTTTCTTCAAGTATGCCGTCGACAATCAGTGGATCGGCGAAACCGGCCGCATTGTGCTCGGCGTTCTCGCTGGTCTTGCTTGCCTGGGCATCGGCGATCGCATCTGGCGTGCCGGGCACCAGACTTACGCGCAGGCGGTCTGCGGACTCGGCATCGCCGTCCTGTATCTATCGTTCTACGCGTCTTTCGCCTTCTATCATCTGTTGGCGCAGAGCGTGGCCTTTGCGCTGATGGCGCTCACGACGGCGTTCTCGGGCGCGCTGGCCTTGCACTACAATGCGCCTGCCATCGCTGCAATGGGCCTCGTGGGCGGCTATCTGACGCCCATATTGCTCAGCACGGGCGAGGACCGGCCGGTGATTTTCTTCGGATATATTCTGCTGCTCGATGCCGGAGCGATGGCGCTGGTGCAAGTGCGCCGCTGGCTGAAATTTGAGTTTCTGGCTTTCGGCGCCACAACCGTTCTTTACTTCGCCTGGCTCACCACGCATTTCACGCCCGAAAAACAAACTGTGGGCGGGGTCTTTGCACTCCTTTTCTATGCCCTGTTCTTAATTGCCGACCACCCGGCTGTCCTGATTGCCGTGCAGGTGCTGGCGACGGCGGCCCTTGCCGCAGTGTGGAAATCAAGCGCGGTACCCTATCTTGCCGCCTCGACGGCTGTGGCAGCCGCCGGACTGGTGGTAGCCGACATACGAAAACGCGCGGCGCTTGCACCCGTTGCGCTGGGCGCATTCTGGGCGCTCTACGCATCCTGGTACAGCTCTTTTCCCGGCGAACCTCCGCTGGGCACGACGCTGGCGTTTCTGACGGCGGCCTTCTTGTTGTTCTTTGTCTGGCCTCCATGGCGCACGCAGGCCCACAAGGCGGAACTCCAGGCGCCGGAATTACTGGTGCTATCGCTCAACGCCGTCGCCTACTACGGCGCGGTTTATAAACTGCTGGCGGCGGACTATCACGCCTATCTCGGCCTCTTCACCGTGGCGCTCGGTGGTTTGTACGCGGCGCTGGGTGTCGAACTGTGGCGGCAAACGCCGGCAGAGAGACGAGATGAGCGCCCCGTGCTCCTGACGTTGGGCGTGGCGCTCACGTTGATCACCCTCGCGGCGCCTATCCAGTTCACGGCTTATCGCATCACCATCGGCTGGGCGGTCGAAGCGGCGGCGCTCACCTGGATCGGCAAGCGCGCGCGTAGCGAGCGTCTGATCTTAGCGGCGTTTTTTATCTTCGTGCTGGTGGTGCTTCGTCTCTGTATCATCGACTCATGGATCTATGCCACGCCCACTTACACCGCCCTGTGGAACGCCCGCTTTCTCACTTTCTTGGTGGCGGCAGCGGCATTGTGGGCTGCAGCTTATTGGGCCGGCGCCGGCACACGCGCGCTAGTCATGTACGTCGCCGGGCACGTGGTCCTGCTGTGGGCCCTGATGCTCGAGGTGACCGGCTGGGCAGAGCGTACGGCGGCGCCACAAAACCTCGCCAACCTCGAGGCCACCGCGATCTCCGTTCTGATGGCGGTCTACGCGCTCGCCCTGATCGCTGCCGGCGTCCTGTCACGCACCTTCATCAACCGCTTACTCGGCCTGGGGCTGGTCGGACTGGTAGTCGCCAAGCTTTACCTTTACGACGTGTGGTTGCTGGTGCGGATCTACCGCATCGCGGCCTTCGGACTGTTGGGCGGACTGCTATTGATCACTTCTTATGTCTATTCCCGGTATCGGGAAAAAATCGAGGCCTGGTGGAGCGATGAACCTCCAGTTGCTTAGCCTATTGTTGTTTCCGGCCCTGGCTAGTGCGCTCGATACGTCGCGGTGGCAGTATCAGGCTCCGATCGAAGCGTCACCCGGCTCGATCGGGGTCGCGGCCATTCGGCTCACACGCGATATCTACGTCCGGTCTCTGCCCAACTTCGGCGATCTCCGCGTGGCCCGTGACGGCGATGAGGTCCCGTATCTCATCGAAACACGCCGCGGCACAGTCGAAGACGCGGAGGTCGAACCAGCCGTGCTCGATAAATCCGTGGTAGCAGGAAACGGCCTGCAGCTGACGCTCGATCTCGGCCACCATTCGAGACACAGCCGGTTGCGGATCTCGACCACGGAGACGAACTTCAGGCAGAGAGTGCGCATCGAGACCAGTGATAAGAACCGCTCGTGGGCAATCGCGCGCAATGACGGCTACATTTTCGACTTCTCGCAAGGCGACCGGCACGTGGCGCTGCTCAGTGTCGACTACCCCACCTCGACCAAACGCTACGTGCGCGCCACCATCCTCGGTTGGATCAAAACCGCCGCTGTCCGCCAGGTCTGGTCGGCCTATCACCACGAGCGGCCGGCGGAGCGCGAGGTCATGGATACAGTCACGCCAGAGCGGTCCGAAGATCCCAAAACCAAAGCTAGCATCCTGACAATCGATCTGAAGCAGCCGGGTGTGCCCTATGACCGCATCCGTCTCGACTCCGGGCCGTCGCATTTTTATCGCGCGGCTGAACTGGAAACAAGCACAGACGGCAAAGATTGGCGCTATGCCGCCAGCGGCACGATCTATCGAACCGCGGATGAAAGTTCCGACGGCCTCACGTTTGCGCCGCGCCATGACCGGTACGTGCGGCTGCGTGTCTTCAATGGCGATGACAAACCCATCGCCGTGAGGAGCATCGTGTTGGAAACGACCGTGCGAGTGTTGAAATTTCGTTCGGTGGGGAGCGGAACGTTTCAACTATTTACCGGAAATCCGGATGCGAAGCCGCCGGCATACGATTTCGCCGCGGTCATCGCCCGCGAGGCGCCCCAGCCGGAAGTCTCTGCCGTCCTGCTGGCGCCCGCCATCAATCCGGGCTACCGCCCTCCACCACCGCCCGTGAAACCTTGGAGCGAGCGCCATCCACAAGTCCTTTATGGAACGCTAGTTATAGCTATTTTAGTAATGGGTTACGTGACCATTCGTTTTCTATTGAAAGTCAAAAACGCGGCAGGTTAATCCGGCTTGCCGATCTTGCACAATGGATCGCCCACCACGATGTTCTGCCAGCTCAAGCCCGGAATCGAAAGGTAGTAACTTTCGGCGAGGTTGCGGCCATTGAAATATGCCGGAAACAAATACTGCGGGTGCGGCGTGGCCGCAAGATAAGGCTCGTAAACATGGCCTGAGCAGCCGCTCGCGCCTTCGTGAATGTAGTCCGCAGTCAGCGTTTGGGGCGATCTGGCGAACAAGTGGGCCTTATCGTCCCATGTCGTGATTTTCCAGGAATCGGGCGGACGCGCGAACGTCCGGCCGTCGGTTGAAACAAACTCCGTCGCAATGGCTCCCGGCAGCCACGCGAATCCCAGCATACGCTGCTTTCGGTCGCGATCGTTCGAGCCCCAGCTGGCATAACCGATCACGTCGCGCTGATTGTAAAGCACCATAGCCGTTTCGTCGAGTACTACCCGGTCCACCGGGAGAGCGTGCGCCGCCGCGCGCAGCCACTCGTTGGCGCCGTCGCCGCCAGTCGCCTTCAAATCGAAAACGAACTTGCCACGGTTCCGCGCCGCGAGCGAACGGTCGATCAGCGCCTGTACGTCGGCAAAATCGTAGCCCGCCAGCCGCGTCACCAGATAAATGGGGAACCGCGGATGCTCGAAGCGCGCCTGCATCTGGCGGAAGAACGGATTCGCGACGACGCCCGCGGTTCGGACCTTCGCGCCCCGGAGCTTTCCATAGAGCAGCGTCAGTTCCGAATCGACCGCCGCTGATTCCGTGCTCATTTCTTCGCCCGCGCCTTTAATTTTGAGCGGCACGCCAAGCGTGGTCGCGATGTAAAGGATCTTCTCTTCCAGCCGGTGTGACTGCACGTAGCGGGCAATGGGACGCTCGATTTCGTTTTCGTAAACCGGACGCGGAATCTCTTCTGCAGTGGTGGTCTTAATGCGGCAAAGGTTGACTCGAGGCACCTGGCGCTTGTGAACGTAGTATTCGCCAATGCGGCGGGAGACAGTGGACGATTGATTGACCACGACCAGGACGTTCTCAGCCGTCTGCCCGAATGCACCGGCCGCCCAGAGTCCGGCAAACAGAACGATCATGGCGCCGCGCACGTCGCTACTTCGTTTGCCCGGAAGCCCGGCCAGCCGGAGAGATCGCTGCGGCACACACGAGCGTGATGATATCCGCTATTGTTTTCATATACTTCACTCTATCCACGCCGGCGTCGCCGCGCAACGGCGCGGGTCTCACAAGTGCCCGTCTGTTACAATGATTACCATCGCGACCGCGCTTCCCGCGCCTGCTGCCACAGCGCTGGCTAACGGGAAAAGTGCTCCAGGCACTATGGATTTTGATCAACTCCACACGTTCCTCGAGATCGTCCGGCTGAAGAGTTTTTCCAAAGCCGCGCAGACGTGCTACCGCACCCAGCCGGCGATCAGCGCGCAGATCCGCCAACTGGAGCAGGAGTTGAAAACCGAGCTGTTCGAGCGCTTCGGCAGCCGTATTTCACTGACCACCGCAGGGAAAGTGTTTGCCGGCTATGCCGAACAAATCCTGGATTTGCGGCGTCGCGCGCAGGATGAGATCAACGAGCTCGAGCGTTACCCACGCGGCGAGTTGGTCATCGCGGCGAATGAAGCCACGTGCATTTACGTTTTGCCGCAGGTCTTCTCCGAATACAAAAAGCAATTTCCCGGCGTACAGCTGCAGGTGGACCGCTCATACGGCTCGCGCGTGGTGGAAGCGGTGATGGACAACACCGCGGACTTCGGTCTGACGCAACTGCCGATCCAGGAGAAGCGGGTGCAGGTAGCCGACATTTATCGCGATGAGATCCGCGTAATCGCTCCCGTGAAGCACGCGATAGCGGAGATGAGTTCGGTCTCCTGCCATGACCTGGTGCCGTTTCCGCTACTCTTGCCCACATCCGGCACCACGCGCGCGCGCCTGAACGCTTGGCTCGAGCCGGTGGAAGATCGCATTCAGGTGTCGATGGAGCTGGATTCCACCGAGATGATGAAGCGCTTCACTATGGCGGGCCTGGGGCTCTCGTTTCTGGCGGCATCGAACTGCCGTGAAGAAATCGCGGCTGGAAAGTTGCGAGCCGTCTCGCTGGGGCCGGAGTCCATGATGCGGCGCCTGGGCCTGATTTATCGTAAGGACAAGGCACTGTCTAAAGCAGCTTTGGGATTCATTCAAGTGGTGCTCGAGAATTTTGGCGAACCGGCGCTGGAACATACGAAAAGTCAGCGGCTGACGGTTCGATAAGAACATGATCATACGATGCGCGGCATGCGGGCGGAATCTGAAGAGCGACGAGCGAAAGTGTCCGCGGTGCGGGGAGCCGGTCGCGGAGAAGCTCGCCGGCGTTCTGAAGACGTCCACGATTCTGATTTCAGCGGACGATATCGATGGCGTTTACCGTTCCGTGCAGGATGTCCCTGAGCCGCTACGCAAGAAGTTGCTGCGTACCACCAATGGCGTGAATTCGCGCACCATTCTCATCGCCGACCGGCGCGGGCGGCAAGAGATTGCGAAGGCGTTGAAAAAATTGCCCGGCGCTTCGCAGCGGCGCCTATCGAATTCGCTGTTGACCGGGAATACGCCACCAGCACTGCCCAAGTTGACGATTGCGCAAGCGGTGGGAATTCTGCTCGCGGGAGCTACCGGCCTGCTGGCCTGGCTCATTCTGACTCACACCTGAGCGCGCAGGCAGTTTGGTAGTGCGCACAGCGTGGAGATGAGCTGATTTCGCACGCCAGGATAACGAATCAGAGCGGCGGCTACGAAAGCAGAAATCATAAATAGGAGAATCGCGATTGCGTAATATCCGATTCGGCGTCGGGCAAAAATTATAATGCGCAGTGGAGCGCCAGCGCGGCCTTGAGGTTGTCCCACTTGCGCGAGAACGCATGCGTCAGTCGGGCTCACCGCCAACTCCCTAGCCAAAATTAGCCGAAAGATAGGCCACATTCATTTGGGGGGCCGATTCATAATAACCTCGTCGGCCTCAGTCGCGACGTGTGCCTGCTGCCTTCGCCTCCGGTTGGCTGCACAGCGCGTCTCCTTGAGGGGCTGGGGCCGGCACCTGGGCCGGCGAACAAGGACGGAAAACAAACTTGGGAACAAAGCGAAGCACAAAGCTGCGTATCGGTGAAGCCTGGGCGTGGAAAGCTTGGGCGTTACCCTGGGGGCAATAGAAATCCGGGCCTTGGTGTATCGCCGTTGACGGACTGCTGGATAGGGGACAATTGACATGGCGAAAGCGAACGGAATTGCGGCAATGACTGCAAGTTGTTCCTGACCACCTTGCTGACGATTGGCGCAAACCGTGGTAAGTATCCCGCCTGAACGCGATGTCCGGGAAAAGATTTTTCAAAAGGAACTGGAACTTATGGACGCCATCCCGGAGATCAACTTTGACTTCAACATCGTGCCCGCACTGGGGCGTCTTGTTAACGACATTGTGACCGAAGCCAAGCCGGTATTTTCTCGCGAGGGATGAAACTCGCGTGCCCTGCGACTCGAACACGCCAACAAGGCCGAAGGAAATGTCGCATTTGCCCTTTCCCTTTCGCTCGATAGCCAAACTCGTATCGACTGGGCGTTGATTGCCCTCTTCTATGCAGCAATGCATTATGTGGAGGCGTATCTCGCCCCCACACAGCGCACAGTACGAGGTGTTCGGATTCAAAGGCGACCGACGTTACAGATGAGGCAGTTAGGGATTTTGAAAAGATAAAAAATCATATCGCGCCTCTTCTCTGAGGCGCTAAACTGGCTGAAGTGCGCCGTTTGCAACATTGGCTTAGCGCACCGTTTTTCCGCTCTACGTGCGACGTACCGGCGCGGTCCAGATCAGGATCGCCGCTCACCACGTCTTTTGCGACTGCTACGAACTTCGTCGGGTCGTAAGAGGCAGCAATGCCTCATATTTTCTTCCTCGGCGCCGTCGTTCCCCGCCCCAACTGCTCCATCTCGCTGAATTGAACCCGGCGCTCTTCATCCATCGCCAGATTGGAAAGAATCACGGCCACCGAATCGGCCAGTCCGACTTCCAGATCCGCCTGCGGGCGCTTACCATCACGGCAGCTATTGAAGAAGCTCTCGAGTTCCGTGTCCACCGGATTGCGCTGCTCCTCTTGCAACATCACCCCTTTCGCAGTCAGCCAGCGCCGCGCGAATTTCACCTCACGGTTGAGAAAACTCTCCTTGCCGGAGAGCTCCAGGTCGGTGGTCATGATGGGAATGGGCCCGTTGGCGCCGCCGGCTGCCACCATGGTCGCGCCCGCCACAAAGGTTTCTTTTTTCTTTTCGTCGGCCTTGGTCACCGTCGTCGTCCTGGGAGGTTCGCGATACCACCAGGCGATCGCCGGGTGCACGTCGTCACCCACGGTGATCTCGATGGTGCCGTCGGTGCCCATGATGATCTCTCCCATTTCCGGGCGCGAGCCGTTGAAGTACGGGAGAAACTGGTTGGTGCTGAGCGAGGAGTAGGTCAGCTTCTGGCCCTGCGGATATTTGTAGATCAACTGGATGTTGTCGTAAACGTTGCGTCCGTCCTTGAGCATGTCCAGGCTGCCCAGACCCATGACGAATTCGGGCGACGAGCCGAACATCCAATCGGCAATGTCCACCTGGTGCGAAGTCAGCTCGGCCGTCAACCCGCCGGACATGGAGCGGTAGAGCCGCCAGTTGGCGATGTTCTCCTCGCCGCCCGGCTTCATGGTCCACAGCGAGCTCGGCTTGTTGATCATGTTGCGATGCCACTGCGCGTGAATGTGGTGAACGTTGCCGAGGATGCCCTTGTCTACCATGCTCTTCACGGTTTGATAGAAGTAGCTGTAGCGCCGCTGTAGGCCGGTCTGCAGGATTTGCTTGGGACGCTCCTGGGAAAGCGCACGCAGCGCGTGAACTTCCTCCGCCTTGAACACCAGGCATTTTTCGCAGAAAACGTGTTTGCCCGCCGTCAAGGCGTCGCGCGTGATGGGAAAGTGAACGAACAGCGGCACCGTCACGAAGATGGCGTCGACATCTTTTTCGACCAGCAGCTCACGATAATCCTTGAACGTCTTCGGGTTGTTACCGATCGTTTGGACACCACGATCGAGATTCTGCTGCTGAATATCGCAGAGCGCCACGCAGCGCCCGTTATCGATGCTCTTGAGGTGCTTCAACAGATAAGAGCCGCGGCTGCCGGTGCCGATCATGCCGTATTGCACCTGGCTGTTGGCCGCTTTGACGGTCTGAATGGCGGGGGCTCCCTCGATCTTGCGGGCGGCGGCGATCACGGTCGCGGCCCCGGCCGCCTTGACCACATCGCGGCGCGTGAGGTCCTTCGATTGGGACATGTTTGTTCCTTGCAGATTCGTTTGGAAACTGATTTTCAGTCTATCCGGTTTGGCCCCGTGTTTACAACACGGCCCTAATCCGTCGCTAACACGGGAGAGATTGTTCACCGCTGAGGCGCGGAGACCCGAGAAATCCGGTTTTCTGCCGCTGGTATCAGCAGCGGCGCCGGCATCCCTTCCGGATCGCGTCCGAGTCAGCAGACAACCTTTTCATAACTTTCTCTGCGTCTCAGCGCCTCTGCGGTGAGAAGTTTCGATCTGCGCTATGCTCGTTTCTTATGGCGCGCAGAGCAGCGGTCTTCGGTTGTTCCGGCCAACTTGGCGTGGAGCTGGTCCGTGAGCTCACCACGCGCGGCTACGAGGTGCAAGGCTGGGAGCGCGCCGCCGTGGACATTACGAATCGCGAGAAAGTGGAGCGCGTGCTCGCCAGCCTCGATCCGAAACTGGTCTTCAACGCAGCCGCGTACAACCAGGTGGATGTTGCTGAAAAGGAGCCGCAGGCGGCTTTCGTGGCCAATGCACTCGGCGTGCGCAATCTTGCGCTCGCCTGCCGCCAGCTCGACGCGCAACTGGTCCACTATTCGACCGATTATGTCTTCGACGGCACCGCCGAGCGGCCATATCGCGAGGACGATGCAACGCATCCGCTGGGCGCCTACGCCATTTCCAAGCTCGCGGGCGAGCTGTACGCGCAGGCATACCTGGAACGTCCGTTGATCGTACGCACCTGCGGCGTTTTCGGTCCCGCCGGCGTCAGAACCAATCGCGGAAACTTCGTAGAGCTGATGCTGCGCCGCGCCCAGGACGGCCAGCCCATCAAAGTGGTCGAGGATCATCTTGGCTCCCCAACCTATGCGCCTCTCTTGGCGGCCCGCACCATCGACCTGGTGGAGAAAAATCAGCACGGCGTGTTTCACATCGCCGGCGGTACCCCCATCCCGTGGTTCCATTTCGCCAAACTGATTTTCGAAACCGCCGGCCTCAACCCCCCGCTGCAGGCCACCAACGAGCGCGAATACCGCACACCCGCCCGCCGCCCCAAGTATTCGGCGCTCTCGAACGAGAAAATGGAGCGCGCCGGCATCGCCCCCATGCCCCCTCTCGCGGATTGTGTAAAGGCCTACCTCACGGAGCGCGAAAAACTCGTGAGCGCGGCTAAGGGAAATGTCCTAAACGTGCGTTGACGGCAATGACCCGCCATTGACGGCCCGTTCGCTCCAACGTGTCCTTTGCCTTCCCGGGATTAGCCACCTCGCTCACTGGTCTTGAGCAGGAGTCGGATCATGGCAACATCCGATGAAACAGATAATCGACGCGCGCGGAACCCTTGATCTCGGTCTTGGTAGTCTCAGTGTGCCGGATCATGAAGTTGTTGCCGATTGATGTGAGCGCCATGGCCTCGTCTTCCAAAAGCTTCTGGTAGTTCGGCTCCTTTGTTGCCTTATCCAAGAGGGCGATGGCTTGCGCTTTCTTGTCCTTGCCTGGTTCGACAGTTTTCAGCCGCTCCCAGGCGTCCCATAACTTCTCGAGTCCTTCCTTCCGAACGTCCAATGAACGGTTGAGGAATTTCTCGCGGGCTGTTTCGAGCAGGCGGTCAAGGGCCGTATCGCCTGTAGCGAAAACGGTGGTCGCAAGCGCTTCCTGGAGGCCGGTTGGCGCCATGCGCGTGACTTCCCCATCCTTCAGCTCGAAAGCCAGGCCGTTTCGCTCGAAAAATCGGTTGATGTCCTGTTCGAATTTGGTGCGCCCCTTCTCCTTGTCATAGGTGGTCGTGCTGAAAAAATTGGTGGTAGTGGTACGCATGAGGCAGTCCAGCGTGCTCGTACAGGAGTTCTAGCAGGTCGAATAATTGCGGATCGCTTGGCCATTCATCCTTCCGATTGGGCCAATCGCGCGGCCAAGTGACTTTGTAGGCAGCGAGTCCCGCTTTCAACTTGTCGAGATCGCAGCCGCAGCTGTTGCCGCCTCCATCGGGACATTCCAGCGAGTACGCCTCGCCGAACAGGTTCTCGTCGATCTTGGCGTTGACTACTGTTAAGATGCCCTTGGTCAGCTCGACGTCAAGCTCGTCCTTGACGCGTGGCTCATTCATGCCGTGGCGCTCGGTAGACAGCTTCTTCATGAGGTATTCCGCACGAACAGAATTGCAGGGGAAACACCTATTCTACCAACGGAATCTACGGAACCCGTGAAACGCCGTCCACGGAAACCACGTGAGCGATGAGTCAGCTATGCAGAGAAGTGCCACCCGCGCAAGCGCAATTCAGATAGTCGCGTTCGTGCCTCCAAGCGACTCCCCATTCACCCCGACACCCCTCCCCGATGTCGCCCCCGGAACTCCGCCGCCACCATCGCTCAAGCCGCCCGGACCCTCAGTGTCACTCCGACTTTTTCCTGCAGTACCTGAAGGATGGTGAAGAAGTTGGTCGTATTGGGATTACCTCTCGGACCCAGCATCCGATGCAGACTCTTGCTTGGCTTATGCACCGCAGCCGCCAGTTGCTCGAATCCGATCGTCGCATTGATGACATCCCTGAGGACGGCTTTGCCCGTAGCCTCGTCTCCGCCGAGGTAAGCGTTGACTGCCTCGGTGAGGAGTGCCTTCCGAAACGCCGCGTCGCGTTGGGCGCGGCGGTAAACGGTTGCCCGAAACTCTTTGGTCAGCGCCATTTTTTTCGAGTGTTCCTTTCAGTTCCCGTGCCTCTGCTTTTGGCGTGCTTATAATCCGCCCAGGTCGCCTGAGCGGACGCGATGGCTGCGCCCTGACGTTTCTTGCCACTGCCCCCCCCCAGCAAGATGACAACCTGTGCGCCCTCTTTTCCGAAGTAGACTCGGTATCCAGGTCCGAAGTTGACTTTGCACTCATAAACCCCGCCCCCGACGCCCTCGACATTTGAAAAGTTGCCCTGCTGCAGGCGATATAGGGCGATCGTGACGCGCGCAGCGGCAGCGGCATTGAGCTCGGCGAACCATCTGGAAAACGGAGATCGACCCTCGGCATCCAGGTATTCCAGGATCGAGACGGAGTCTCCTTCATCCGGCACGTTTGATGGTAACACAATCGTTACCATTGTGTGCGCAGCCTCGAATCCCGTTCACACCCTCTCGCAACCCCCACGCATCCTCACCTCAACGACATCCCCGCCAATCAGCCCACGAAACCACCGACCCCGTGCTACCTCTTAGCTGAGACCGGCCACCCGCCCTATCTCCCAGGAGCTTTAAACCCATGCCCACCCAAGCCCAAATCAACGCCAATCGCCTCAACGCCCAGCAATCCACCGGCCCTAAATCTCCCGAGGGCAAAGCCGCCTCCTCGCTCAACGCCCTCAAATCCGGCATCGACGCCTGGTCCCACATCATCCCCGGCGAAGACCCCGCCGAGCTCGAAGCCCTCACCGCCGCATTCGTGCTCCACTTCCACCCCTCAGACCCCATCCAACTCTCGCTCGTCGACACCCTCATCTCCACCGAATGGATCCAGCGCCGCCTCCGCCGCGTCGAAGCCCAGCTCTGGAATTACCAAGTCGAATGCCTCGACAAGAATCTTTCCCACGCCGATTTCATCGATGCCTCCATCCAACACAATTCCCCTCTCGGACACGCTTTCCATGCCGCCGTCGATCCCTTCTCCCGCATTCACCGCCGTATCGACGCCACCAACCGCATGTACCTCCGCACCCTCAAAGCCCTCCAGGACCTCCAGACCGCCGCAGCCTCACCCCCAGAGCCGGCGCCCCAGTCTCGCGATCAGGCCTCCGAGCCTAACACCCCGGTCTCCGATTCGCCCTTCCCCGTGCCAACTCAACCACATGCGCCGCCAATTGGCTTCGTTTCGCAAAGCGCCCCTGCACACGGCGAACGGCCGCGGCTGCTCACTCCACAGGCATCTATAGAAATAGATCTTTCAGCGCCTCGGCGACTCGGCGTTGAAAAGTCTTTGCCGTCCTTACCGGCGGATGAGAGGCCCTTAGCACTCTCCTCGGCCAACGCCCGGTCGCGTCCTTTATACTTGTAAATAGCCTGGAAATGCCGCCTCGATTGTTCGCTTTGATGTGCCTCGCGCCATACGTGTGTCTTGCATCGGACGCCTCCTTTGAAAAAAGCATCGACCCGTTCCTCAAAAGCAATTGCGTCCTTTGCCATAACGCGAAACTGAAAGTCGGCGGGCTCAGTCTCGAGGGTTATCGCGACGCCAAGTCCGCCCTGAAGGATCGCGAGCTCTGGGAAAAAGTTGTACAGAAACTGCGCACCGGCCAGATGCCGCCCAAAGGCATGCCAGTACCGCCGGCCGAGGAAATCTCCTCCGTTGCGGGTTGGTTTGAGACGCAGTTCGCGCGTCTGGATCGCGAAATGAAGCCCGATCCCGGCCGTGTCACCGCTCGCCGCCTCAATCGCGTGGAATATAACAACACCATTCGCGATCTGCTGGGCGTGGACCTCAAGCCGGCATCCGATTTTCCGGCTGACGATTCCGGCTATGGCTTCGACAACATCGGCGATGTACTCTCGCTTTCGCCGGTTCTGATGGAAAAATATCTGACCGCGGCCGAGCGGATCGCCCGCAAGGCGATTGTGGCCGATGCTCCGCCCAAGCCGACGCGCGAAAAGATCGAACACTTCCCGGCTCAGGGAGAAGAGTCACCCGCGCAGAACCTCACCGCCCGGCATCCGTTTCCAGTCGAGGGCGATTACCTGGTTCGCGGCCTTGTGAACGGCCGTCACGAGGCTCTTCTGATCACGCTCTGGCAGGATGGAAAAGAGCTCAAGACGTTCCCCGTGGACACGGACGACGAAGCGCCGCGCATGGGCGAGATGCGTCTCCACGTTGCGGCGGGCGAGCACGAATTGAAAGCCACGCTCCTGCACGATGATTCGCGCCCCGACGCCGAGCCAGATCCCAACGAAGAGAAAGCGAAGGACAAGAAGAAAAAGCCCGGCCGCGATCCGTTCGTGGACCGTTTCGAGATCATTGGCCCTTACAATCCGCACGCGCGCCCTCTCACCGAGTCCCACAAGCGCATCTTCGTATGCGGCCACTCTCCCGGGCAGCACCGGCCGGAGTGCGCGCGGCTCGTTGTGGCGGCGCTGGCCCGCCGCGCCTACCGCCGACCGGTTTCCGATGCGGAAATCAGCAGTCTGGTGCGCTTCATCAACCTGGCCCAGCAGAATGGCGATTCGTTCGAGCAGGGCGTGCGCGTCGCTCTCGAGGCTATTCTGGTTTCGCCGCACTTCCTGTTCCGCATCGAGAACGACCCCAATCCCAACAATGCGGCGCTCTCCCACCGCATCGACGATTACGAGCTCGCCTCGCGCCTGTCGTATTTTCTCTGGAGCAGCATGCCTGACCAGGAACTGTTCCGGATGGCGGGCGAACACAAACTGCACAAGCCCGAGGTGATCGACGCGCAGGTGCGGCGCATGCTCCTCGACCCCAAATCCGTCGCGCTGGTCGACAATTTCGCCGGACAGTGGCTGGAGCTTCGCAATCTCGACAGCTTCAAGCCCGATCCGGACCGTTTCCCGGGTTTCGATGAGGACCTGCGCAAGGCCATGCGCCAGGAGACCCGGCTCTTCTTCGAAGCCGTGATCCATGAGGACCGCAGCATCCTGGATTTCATCGACGGCAAATTTACTTTCCTCAACGAGCGTCTGGCGAAGCATTACGGCATTGCGGGCGTCACCGGCCCCGAGTTCCGCCGCGTGGCGCTCTCTGGCGATGAGCGCAGCGGGGTGCTCACGCAGGCCAGCGTCCTTACAGTGTCCTCTTACCCGACGCGCACGTCGCCCGTGCTCCGCGGCAAGTGGATTCTGGATAACTTCCTTAATGATCCGCCGCCCCCGCCCCCGCCAGGCGTTGCGAACCTGAACGAGGCTGCTATCGGTGCAACCTCCTCGCTGCGCCAGCAACTGGAGCAGCACCGCGCCAATCCGGCATGCGCCTCATGCCATAGGCGCATGGACCCCTTGGGATTTGGCCTTGAAAACTACGATACGACTGGCCATTGGCGCACCCAGGACGGCAACTTCCCCATCGATTCCACTGGCACGCTCCCCGGCGGCAAAACATTCAGCACGCCGGCGGAAATGAAGGAAATCCTGAGAGCCGACCGCGACGCCTTCGCCCGCTGCCTCACCGAAAAAATGCTGACATACGCCCTGGGCCGCGGAGTGGAACGCTATGACCGGCCTGCTGTAAACTTAATAAGTCGCCGGTTGGCGGCGAGCGACTACCGGTTTTCCCGGCTGGTCCTCGAAATTGTGAAGAGCCTGCCTTTCGAGGAGCGCCACGGGGAAGCCCCAACGCGCCCGCCCCAGCAATCGATCGCTTTCTCCGGAGGGAAGCCATGATCACAGGCAAGCACCTTGCCAGACGGACGTTCCTGCGCGGCATCGGAGCGGCCATTTCGCTCCCCGTGCTGGACGCGATGACGCCGGCCTTTGCGGCCACAACCCGGCTTGCCTCCAACTCACCTCGCCGCATGGCTTTCGTGTACGTGCCCAACGGCATCATCATGAAGGACTGGACGCCCGCCGAAATTGGCACGCATTTCGAGCTGCCCCGCATCCTGAAACCGCTCGAACCGCTGCGCCAGAATGTCACGCTGCTCTCCGGGCTCACGCACAATACCGGCCGCGCCCTTGGCGACGGTCCGGGCGACCATGCCCGCGCCGCCGCCAGCTTTCTGACCGGCGTCCATCCCAAGAAAACCGCCGGCGCCGATATTCAGTCCGGCGTTTCGGTGGATCAGATTGCCGCGCAAAAGATCGGGAGCGCCACGCGCTTCGCTTCTCTTGAACTGGGCTGTGAAGACGGGCGTCTGGTGGGCAACTGCGATTCTGGCTACAGTTGCGCATACAGCAACAGCATTTCATGGCGCACCACCTCGACGCCCATGCCGCCCGAGATCAATCCCCGCGCGGTATTCGAGCGCATGTTCGGCGATTCCGATGAAACGCCCGAGGCCCGCGTCAAACGCCTCAGCTATAACAAGAGCATCCTCGATTTCGTTTTGGACGACACGCAGCGCCTGAAGGGCGACCTGGGCAAGACCGACCGTCGCAAACTGGACGAGTACCTCGACGCGGTGCGCGAGATCGAGCGCCGCATCGAGTTGGCTGAGCACGATTCCAAACAATTCGTGCCGACCATCGAGAAGCCCGCCGGCGTTCCGGTCGAGTTCGCCGATCACATCAAGCTGATGTTCGATCTGATGACGCTCGCATTCCAGGCCGACCTGACGCGTATCTCGACGTTCATGATGTGCCGCGAAGGCAGCACCCGCACTTACCGAGAGATCGGCGTTTCCGATGCGCACCACCCGCTCACGCATCACCGCAACAACCCCGAGTGGATCGAGAAGGTGACGAAGATCAACTGCTTCCACCTGGAGCAGTTTGCCTACTTCGTCAACAAGCTGAAGTCCACGCCGGATGGCGATGGCACGCTGCTCGATCGCGTGATGGTGGTCTATGGCAGCGGCCTGGCCGATGGCAACCAGCACACCCACAACGATCTGCCGGTGCTGTTGGCCGGCGCCGGGAATGGCGCGATCCGCACCGGCCGCCACGTGCGCTATCCCAAAGAAACGCCCATGAACAATCTCTACGTCGCCATGCTCGATCACATGGGCATCCCACCCGAGCACATCGGCGATAGCACGGGCGAACTGCAGCATTTGACGGATCTGAGCTAAATCGCCGCCGAAGTCCTCGCGCGCAGGTAGCTCGTTGCGCGGCTAGGATCGCTTTGAGCCGCCGGCGCTTTCGACGCCTCCCCGCATGCGGTCCCGATACCGGATGCACTGCTCCAGCACCCGCCGGTACTCCTTTACATCCACGTCGCGCTCGCAACAGGCAATCATGAGGTTGCCATCGTCGCGAAACTCGCCATCCCATTCGACGACGCGATCGTCGTCCCAATCGGCTGAATACTGCCGCATCTTCTCGTCCGGCATGCGATCGAAATAAGCGCGCAGGTTAATGGCGGTCTCGTCCGCGGGCTGGTCGTAGGGCTCCTGCTCGAAGTTCCAAACGGGCTGAATCATGGCAGTGCCGATCAGTTTACCGAAACCGAACAGACGTTTGTGTAGAATCAAGAGTCTTTCATATGGGGACTCCGGCTGCAGTCGAAACCAGATTGACATCAGCGCAGTGGGCGGTGCTGGTTCTGCTGGTGCTGTCTGTATCCATCAATTACATCGACCGTGGCAACCTTTCGGTGGCCGCGCCATTCCTGGCTAACGAACTGCAGTTGAGCAAGACGGAGTTGGGGAAGCTGTTTTCCTCGTTCTTCTGGTCCTACGCGGCCTTTCAGCTCGTGGCCGGATGGCTGGTGGACCGCTACGACGTGCGCTGGGTCTACGGCCTGGGGTTCCTGATCTGGTCGCTCGCAACCTCGTTCACAGGCTTTGCGAGCTCCTTCGCCACCATCTTTGCGCTCCGCCTGCTGCTCGGCATAGGCGAGTCCGTCGCTTATCCATCCTACTCGCGCATCATCGCGGGCAGTTTTCCGGAGCGGCATCGGGGCACGGCGAATGCGCTGGTGGACGCAGGTTCGAAGAGCGGGCCCGCGCTCGGCATCCTCATCGGCGGGCTGGTGATCAACCACTACGGATGGCGCGCGCTGTTCGTGGCACTCGGCCTCGGCAGCTTGCTGTGGCTCCTGCCGTGGGCACTGTGGGGGCCGCGCCCAACGACAGTTGGGCTCTCAAAGAATTACGTGTCGCCCGGCATTCTGGAGATTCTGCGTAAGCGCGATGCCTGGGGCACATTCCTGGGACTGTTCTGCGTGAACTATGCCTGGTACTTTTTGCTCACGTGGCTGCCCTCATACCTGGTGATGGAACGTCACTTCTCGGCGAAAATGATGGCTATCTTCGGCTCCATGCCGTTCTGGGGTGTCGCGCTCTCATCGATCACCGGCGGCTGGGCGTCGGATTTGTGGATCGCGCGCGGCGGCAGCCCGACACGCGTGCGCAAGACATTCGTCGCCGGCGGCATGCTGCTCAGCACCTTGATTCTTCCAGCGGTGCTGGTCCGCGATCCGATGATCTGCATGGTGCTGCTGATTGCGGCCAGCCTTTCATTCGGATTGTTCACCTCCAACATTTGGGCCATCACGCAAACGCTTGCCGGACCGGGCGCCGCCGGGAAGTGGACCGGATGGCAGAACATGTTCGGCAATTTCGCCGGCATCGTCGCTCCCTGGGTCACGGGGCGCATTGTAGATGTCACCGGCCAATTCCTGCTGGCGTTCGTAGCGGTGTGCGCGGCCCTGGTGCTGGGTGCGGTGTCTTATCTCGCGATTGTGGGTGATGTGAAACCCGTGCGCTGGCGCTCGGGCTGAGCTATTTGTCTTCTTTTTCTTCGGCGAACTGCTTCTGGAGAGCGCGGATGAACGCGCCGACCGCGCTGCGATCCGGACTCTGCCACTTCACCACAACAAAATAACGCGCCGTATACCAGACCACTGTATCGGCCACCGGCCGCCATCGTTGCACCAGATCGAGCCCGGCAGCCGGCGCTGCGAGCTCGTACAGCTCCACTGTCATCGAACCTGGGCCTTCGTAAGACGCACGCCACCAGGTGCGCACGCGCTGCTTGCCGATGAATTCCGGTGCCGACCCCGGCGGGAAGGTCTGCGTCATCCTCAGATGCCAGGTGTCCGCCACCGTTGGCGCAAACACCGGCAGGGGCGCTTTGCGTTGACACGCAGCCAGTAACAGCACGCTGAAAATCCAACTGCGCCATTTCATCGCGAACTGCCGATTGTATCGATTTCTTGCGTTCGCCCGCGCGAATGGGTAAAAAGGAGGCTTGCAGCTTTCCCTCTACAACGCCGGTTCGACAGAAACCTGGTTCAATCGATTCATCGCCGAAAAGGTGTTAGACCGGCTGCGCGCGCTGGATGCCCGCGTGCGCGTGGAAGGACTCGCCGCTCTCCAGCCGGCCAATGATCCGCTGGTGGCCATCGGCATGGAGTCTGACGCCGGCGGTCACGTAACTAAAAATTCCTACGGCATTTTCAATCTCAGCTGGCAGGCGCAGGATCACCCCGAATGGGCGGCGAAGATTGCCGCCGAAATCGACGAAATTCGCGGTGCGATTCGCGAGACACATGGCGTCGAGCTGCGGCACCTTATCTGGGCCGGCATGGGCGGATCGATCGAAGACAAATCCATGTATCAGGCGCTGGGCCTGCTCAAAGGTGGCCCACGGTTTTATGCGCTCGATTCGACCGATCCCGCGAAACTGAAGCATATCCTGGCCGATATGCAAGGCCGCTCGAAACGGCCGCTGGGCGCGATCCTGCGCTCCACTCTCGTTGTCGGCATGGCCATGGGGATGACGTCGTACGAGCCGGTAGTCAACCTCGAGAAGCTGTCAGCGCTGTACGCGAAACATGGCATCGACAGCCGGCCTAATTTTCTTTACATGACGCTTCCTGGTTCGCTGCTCGATCAGTTCGCGGGACCGCGCGGCTACCGGAAGGTCGAATTGCAGCCCGATGGTCAGAACTCGACCGCAGGGCGTCATAGCGGGCCGCTCACGCGCGGAAGTCTCTACCCGCTCGCGCTGGCCGGCGTCGATCTCCGCTCATGGATTGCGGGCACATTTCTGAGCGACGAAGAGATCGACACCGCGTGGAAGCTGGCTGCCTTCATCCACGCCCAAGGCGAGGCCGGTCGCGACAAGCTTACCCTCGCGCTTCCCAAAGCATGGGCCGGCGCGGCGCTCTGGACCAAGCAGGACTTTGAAGAGAGCCTGGGCAAGAGCGAGACCAGCGGCCTGAAAATCGTCATTGGCGAAAAACCGTTCAAACCGGCGGGTTACGGCGACGATCGCGCATTCCTGTTCGTCGGCCAGAGCGACGCCGCCACCAGCTTGCACCGCGCGGGTTATCCGGTCGCCGTATTGAAGCTCCCCGCCCGCTGCACGCTTTCCCGCTACATGCAGTTCATCCATTACGCTGTCTTCGGCGTCGGCTATCTGCGCCGCATGAACTTTGTCACGCAGCCCAGTGTCGAACTGTATAAATCAATCGCTAATACGCTGCACGCGGAAGCGAAACGGGCCGGCGGCATCGAGAAGACGGCGGCGTGGCGGGAGTTCGCTTCGCACCGCGTGAAATGGCACGGCGGCATCAGCCTTCACGGCGATTTTCTCTTCTCGCCCGGCGCTACGGCGCCGCAGATCTACGCGATGCTCCTTAGCTTGTCTGCCGAACTTCCCCAAATTGAGTACGGCGAGCTGACCTTCTTTGGCGACACGCGCTACAGCCCGCAGGGGCAGCGCGTCCGACGGTCGCTCGATCGCGCGGCGGCCCGCCTGTTCCAGCGAAAGTTGAAAATGCCGTGCGATGTCTATGAAGGCCCCGCCATGAATCACTCGTATCACGAGATGATCATCGGCCATGGAAAGTGCTTCTCCACCGTGCTGCTTTCGGACAAGCAGGAAACCATCCGCAACATCGATTACCAGCCCGGCTACCACATGACGCAATTCCTCGCGACCAAGCTCGCGCTCGAGCGGAAGGGACGCCAAGTTGTGGCTCTCACGGTGCGCGACTTGAGCGACAGAACGCTCGCGGCACTCGACAACTTTTTTGATGAAGCCGCTGCTTCCATCGGCTGAGCCTGCTACCATCCGTAATGGCCCGCGCTCGTGGGTCTTTCTATGGCCAAATTCAAACCCGTCAGACCCAAGAAGGAAAAAGTGCCGCAGGTGCAGGGAGGCGTTCCGTGCCTGGTTCTGATGTTCACAGCGATGGTGCTGGTGGGGATCGTGATGTACCTGGTGCTCAAATATGCGAACGGATAACCGGCGTCCGGATCAGATGCGTCCGGTGACGATCGAGACGGGATATCTCAAAACCGCGGAGGGCTCGGCGCTGATCTCTGTGGGGAACACGCGTGTGCTGTGCGCGGCGTCAGTTGAAGATGGGGTCCCGCAGTTTTTGCGCGGCACGGGCAAAGGCTGGGTCACGGCCGAGTACGCCATGCTGCCGCGCGCCACGCTGAAACGCACGCCGCGTGAAGTGTCCAAAGGGCGGCCTTCCGGGCGGACGCATGAAATTCAGCGGCTGATCGGCCGCTCGCTCAGAGCCGTAGTGGACCTCGCCGCGCTCGGCGAACGATCGGTACTGGTGGATTGCGACGTACTGCAAGCGGATGGCGGCACGCGCACCGCATCTATCACCGGCGCGTATGTGGCGCTGGCCGCCGCGCTCGCGCAGCTCATCAAATTCGGAGCGCTCAAGAAATCGCCATTGCTCGATGCGGTTGCGGCGACCAGTGTCGGGATCGTCGGCGGCGAGCCGATGCTCGATCTTGACTACGAAGAAGACTCGCGCGCCGATGTCGATACGAACATCGTCATGACCGGCTCGGGCAAGTTCGTCGAGGTGCAGGCCACCGCCGAGCACCGGCCCTTTGACGACGCACAGTTGAGCGGCCTCATCGAACTCGCGCGTGGCGGCATTCGTCAACTGATCGATCACCAGAAGCAGGTGATCCAACCGCGGTGACGGTCTATTGTGCGACAGGCAACCCGGGTAAGCTGCGCGAGTTCCGCCTTGCTGCCGAACGCTTTGGCGTTGAAATCCTTGAATTGCCGGACTTCAAACAGATTCCGGCCTGCGAAGAAACGGGACGCACATTTGAAGAGAACGCGGTCCTGAAAGCGCGTTCCTACGGCCAGCATGCACCGGGCCGGCTGTTCGCCGATGACTCGGGACTTGAGGTGGATGCGCTCGATGGGCGGCCCGGCGTCGTTTCAGCGCGCTACGCGGGGCCCGGCTCGACCGACGCCATGAACAACGCACTGCTGCTGGGGAACTTGCGCGGCCGCGAGGACCGGCGCGCGCGCTTCGTTTGCGCGATCGCGCTGGCCAACCGCGGCGAGTTGATTCGCACCTTTCGCGGCGTCGTCGAAGGAGAAATTCTCGAGGCGCCGCACGGCACGGAGGGATTCGGCTACGATCCGTTGTTCTATTACCCGCCGTACGGCCGGTCGTTCGGCGAGATTTCGGTGGAAGAAAAAATGGCCGTGAGCCACCGCGGTAAGGCGCTCACGGCCCTGTTTCGCTATCTCGGGTAGGACAGGCATTCCTGCCTGTCAACCGTGCATCAACGAGTGGATGGACAGACAAAGCGCCTGGTCCATCTGACGCGTGGTTTACGGAAGACCTGGGGCTGGTTTCGTTGTACGAACGAAAGGCCGCAGATCCCCGCCAAGGTCGGGCGTGGCTCTGCGCTACGAACTTCACGCAGGGCTTCTATTGCTTGACGACCTTCAATTTCTCGCGCTGCTCCCGCAAGACTGCCTTGCGGCTCAGCTTGATCTTGTTGCCCTCGAGCGCGAGGACTTTCACCAGAATCTGGTCGCCCTCCTTCAGCTCGTCCCGCACCTCTTTAATGCGGTTCTCGGCAATCTCGCTGATATGCAGCAGGCCGTCGGTTCCGGGAAAGATCTCGACGAACGCGCCGAAATCCACCAGTCGCACAACCTTGCCCAGATACGTCTTGCCTATCTCGGCTACGGCGGTGATTTCGCCGATGATCTTCATGGCCTTGCTGGCCGAAGCTTCGTCGGCAGAAGCGATATGGATGGTGCCATCGTCGGAGACATCGATCTTGACGCCGGTCTGCTCGATGATGCCGCGAATCACCTTGCCGCCTGGCCCGATGACGTCGCGAATCTTATCCGTCGCAATGTGCATAGTATAAATGCGCGGCGCGTACGGCGAAAGCGCCGTACGCGGTTCGGCCAGCGCCGTCTGCATCTTGTCAAGGATAAACAAGCGTCCGCGGCGCGCCTGTTCGAGCGCCTCGTGCATGATGCTCGTGGTGATGTTGGGCACCTTGATGTCCATTTGCAGCGCCGTAATGCCCTGACGCGTGCCCGCCACTTTGAAATCCATATCGCCGTAATGATCTTCGGCGCCGGCAATGTCGGTGAGGATGGCGTACTTGTCATCCTCCTTCACCAGGCCCATGGCCACACCGCCCACGGCCGAGGCCACCGGCACACCGGCATCCATCAACGCCAGGCTCGCGCCGCAAACCGAAGCCATCGAGCTCGATCCATTCGATTCCAGAATGTCGCTGACCACGCGCAGCGTGTACGGAAACGCCGTCTCATCGGGAATCATAGGAGTTAAGGCCCGTTCGGCCAGCGCGCCATGACCGATTTCACGGCGGCCGGGGCCGCGCATAAAGCCGACCTCGCCCACGCTGAACGGCGGGAAGTTGTAATGCAGCATGAAGCGCTTGGAAGCCTCGCCGGGTTCCAGCAGCTCGATGCGCTGCTCGTCGTCCTTGGTACCCAACGTCACCGTCACCAGCGCCTGCGTCTCGCCTCGAGTGAAAATTGCAGAGCCATGCGTGCGCGGGAGCACGCTTGTCTCGATGGTGATGGGCCGGATCTGGTCAAATGCGCGGCCGTCGGGCCGGCGCCGGTCGAACAGCATCTGGTCGCGGAAAATGCGCTCCTTCAGAACGTCGTACAGCTTGGCGGCCTCATCGCGCTGCTCTTCCGGCAGCGACTCGATCAGCTTTTTCTTGATGGTTGCGACTTTGGCGTAACTCTCGAGTTTGGGATACTTCTCGGTGTTGAGGGCATCGGTGAGATCTTTGCGTGACTTGTCTTCGATCTGGGTGAGAAGGTCCTTGTTGGTGGCGGGCGGAGTGAAAGTTCTCTTCGGCTTCCCGGCTACCTTGACCATCTGCTGAATCACGTTCGTGATTTTGCGGCAGCACTCGTGGCCGTATTCAATGGCCTTGAGGACGTCGGCCTCTGAGACCTGCTGAGCGCCCGCTTCAACCATCACGATGCCGCCTTCGGTACCCGCGACCATGATATTGATCTTGGATTCGCGCGCTTCCGAGTAGGTGGGATTGGCGATGCAGCGCCCGTCCACCAGACCTACGCGCACGCCACCCAGGACGTGGCCGAATGGAATATCTGAGATAGCCAGCGCGGCGCCGGCGCCGACCACAGCCAGCGATGCCGGATCCTGCTCGGGATCGGCCGACAGCACCATGGCAATGATCTGCGTTTCGTTCAGATAGCCTTCGGGGAAAAGCGGCCGGATCGGCCGGTCAATCAGCCGGCTGGTCAGAACTTCTTTTTCCGAGGGCCGGCCTTCGCGTTTGATGAAGCCGCCCGGAAACCTTCCGGCGGCATAAGTGTATTCACGGTAATCCACCGTGAGCGGGAAAAAGCCGGCACCGGGCTTAGCTT
>Ga0310810_10000085_pt1 | contig 96257 bp, 86 predicted proteins | sample NCmetagenome_FD_207641 | JGI IMG/M metagenome (GOLD analysis project Ga0310810, IMG submission 207641) | Soil microbial communities from experimental microcosm in Duke University, North Carolina, United States - NC | ecosystem: Engineered > Artificial ecosystem > Soil microcosm > Unclassified ... | reverse complement strand
ATCGGCGCACCTGCACTATTGGTTCGATCGAGGATGGGCTGGGGAAAGGCCGTCAGATAACAGCCCGTTGTGTTGACCATCGGAAGCAAGTGGATTTCGAAGTCACGGTCAGCCTTTATGACCGACGAAATGCGGCCATCATCGAGGTGGTCTGCCGGAATGCTTCTCGAAAAGACATCGGCATAATGCGGATCGAACCGATCCGCGCAGTGTTAGAAGAAGATGCCTACTGTGGGTGGGCTGATGCGAGCAAAGCTCTTACGAATGGTTACATGTATCCCGATCCCGGACGAGTGGAAGAGCTCGGTCAGTCCAATCGCCACGCGATCACGAGCATGTGGAACATGGGCTTCTATCGTGGCGTACAGGAAGAAGGACTTGTGGTCGGATATCTCGACAGCAAGGTTGCAACCGGACGCATTTCGGCGATGTACGACCGCACGGTTATCCCAGCGCGATCCCATGGCGGAATGTCGTTGATCGCAGAGTCCATCTACAACTCTGGACATCTCGTGCGGCCGGGCGCGAGTGTGACGTCCGGCAGGCTCATCTTCAATATTGGGCCGGACCCGTTCGGAGCACTGGAAAACTATGCACAAGCGATCGCGGATGCTCAGCGAGTGCGCCTGAACCCGGTGATCAATGGATGGTGCAGCTGGTTCTATACCCACGAGTACATCAATGAAGAAGAAGTTTTGCGGAACACAGAATTCGCTGCTCGAGCATTGAAGCCGTATGGAATGGAATACGTCCAGATCGATGCTGGTTGGTTCCGGACGTATGGGGAGTGGGAAGGCAACGAGCGGTTTCCGCATGGCATGAAGTGGCTAGCTGACAAAATTCGCAGCCATGGCCTGCGGGCTGGACTTTGGCTCGCCCCATACTGCATCGCTGAAGGCACCGACGTTTACGAACAACATCAAGATTGGCTGATCAAAGATCGCGACGGCAAAGTGAAACAGTGCGGTGGCGGGCTTTCCACCGAACAAGTGGAGCCGTATGGCATACCGAGCATGATGAAGAAAATCTATGCCCTGGACGTGACGCATGAAGCAGCAGCCACATGGATGCATGATCTTTTCAGGAAAGTGGCTGAAGGTTGGGGCTATGACTTCATCAAGATTGACTTTGTCGAATGGACGATCTTAAGCGCGGAACGCTACCACGATCCGAGCGTGAGCCAGGCTGCAGCCTATCGCAAGGGTTTTGAGATCATGCGGAACGCGATTGGACCGAAGCGGCACCTGCTGGACTGCGGGCCAATGAACAACACAGTGGGTTTGCTGGACAGTTCGCGGATTGAATTAGACCAGCCTCGACTGACTTGGGAACAGTACGCCGGGAATTTCAATAGTTCCGCTCCGGCGATGGCCAAGCGGCACTACTTCAATCAGAAAACCTGGATCAACGACGCTGACCACCTCGGCCTCGGTTTGCTGAGTTTGCAACAGGCTCGAGCTGCGGCGTCGATCATTGCTCTTTCGGGCGGCACGTTGATTTCGGGCGATCGGCTTGTGGATCTCGATGCAGATCGACTGGAGATCTTGAGGAAAGTTTGCCCGTCCTATGGGGTAGCAGCGCGCCCGATTGATCTGTTTGAGGCGGACCGGCCAGAGATCTTTGAACTACCGATCAAAACTGAGTTCGGCGAATGGCTGGTCGTGGCGTTGTTCAATTATTCGGGAGAGGGCGCGCCGAAAAGCGTATCGCTGAAACAATTGCGACTGCCGAAGGGTAAGAAGTGCGTGGCTTTTGAATTCTGGAGTCAGCAACTGATTGGAGAGTTCGAAAAAGAGCTTAAGGTGCGCGTCGAACCGCAGTCGGTTGCGCTTCTGAGCGTTCACCCGGTCGCAGGCGTTCCCCACGTGATCTCGACAGACCGGCACTTTTCACAAGGGGCGATAGAACTGAAAGGTATGGCATGGGACGGCGCGTCCAATACTCTGCGGGGGACTTCGACTGGGGCCGAAGGGACTGCTTATAACGTGAGCGTCTATGTTCCGGGCACATATCGCTGGGCGAGCGAAAAACCTGATTACTTTCAAGACTTCGGTGAATTTTCCGTAGGGAAAATCGCATCCAGCCTGTTACGAGTGCGCTGCCGATTCGACGCGGGAACAGAAACGGGCTGGCATATCCAATTCGATGCCAACACGGGGCAACAGGCTTAGTCGACCTTTCGAGATAAACGTCGGCTAACGATAGACCGTTGACATGTCTGATCAATGGAAGTACTGTCTCAACAACCTTCCTCCCCCCCCTGCTTTGGATGGAGCAGTAGCAAGAAATAAAGATTGTCCCGGAGAGTGTCATGGGTCGTTTCTTGTCCGCGCCAGGCATTGAGCGCGTGCTGCTTGCTGGCTTACTTCTGTTCTCTACAACACCCCTAATTGCTGCGAGCTCTGACATATCAGATCTGCCGAAGATTGTTACTCACGACAATCTGAAAAGTGGTGGGCAATTAAAGGATGGCGTGCTGACCATTCACCTTGAAGTGAGAGAGGGAGCATGGCATCCGGATGGAGATGATGCACCCGGGTTAGCTGCGCTCGGCATAGCGGAGGAAGGCGGCGCACCCAGCGTTCCTGGACCGATGATCCGAGTGCCGGAAGGAACACGAGTCCACGTCTCTTTCAAGAATCCACAGTTCTTCCCCGTCGTGGTGCATGGGTTACATGAGCGGCCAGGAAAAGCAGAGGACGTTGTCCCTATAAATCCCGGCGAGACGAAGGAAATCGAATTTCTCGCGGGTGCTCCCGGCACTTACTTCTATAACGTGACATGTTTTGCGCCGGTGCCGATTTCCGCGCTTGCGACGAGCGACACGACGATGACGGGCGCGTTCATTGTGGATGGAAAAGATACACCGACCGATGACCGCGTGCTGATGATCGGGCTTTGGTACAACTGGCTTGTTCCCTTCGATTTTAGCCATGGATTTCGCGAGATTGTTTCCGTGAACGGGAAGTCATGGCCGGATACAACAAAGCTGTCTTACACGGTTGGAGATACTGCGCACTGGCGTGTCATCAATCCCAGCGTTGGAGTCCATCCTATGCACCTGCACGGAGCGCATTTCCGGGTGGACAGTGCTGGAGATGGAGAGAAGGAAAACATCTATCCGCAAGAACAGCAACGGCTGGCAGTCACGGAATTGATGCAGCCGGGACGAACCATGATGATTTCGTGGAAGCCAACGCACGCGGGAAACTGGATCTTCCATTGCCATTTAGCGCTGCATTTCGATCCTGAACTCGGGAAGACTGTGAGCCAGGTGATGAATATTCCCGAGCAAACAGGCCATGACCATCATGAGGCAGGCGGCGGTATGGCAGGGCTCGTGGTCGGGATTGAGGTGCATCCTCGAAATGGCGAAACGGCCGAATCAGTCGCTAAGCCGCCCCAGAAGAAATTGACGCTCACGATCGCGCAGAATCCGCCGCCAGCGAACAACGCGCGCCGATGCATCAGCGTAGAACTGAAGGATGGAACTGCGGTCGCCGCTACGGCACATGGATCCGAGCTCGGGCCGCCGATCATTCTTTACCGCGATCAGCCCACCGAGATCACGATCGTGAACAAGCTTGCAGGGCCGACAGCAATTCACTGGCATGGGATCGAGTTGGAAAGTTATTACGATGGAGTCCCGGGGTACGGCGGGGATTCGCGCCAAGTGACACCACCGATCGCGCCGGGAGAATCGTTCACGGCGCACATGACTCCGCCGAAAGCGGGGACTTACATGTATCACACGCATTGGCACGATGTGGATCAGTTGACCACTGGATTGTATGGGCCGCTGATCGTGCTGGAGCCGGGGGAGAAGTACGATCCGGAACATGACCGCGTGTTTGTGGTGAGTCGAGCTGGACGAGATTTATTCAAGTCGCCGATGCTCATGAACGGCAGCCCAGAGCCCGGTCCGATGCAGTTGCGAGTGGGAGAGAAATATCGGCTGCGGTTTATCAACATCACACCAAGCGATGATGAAGTGGAATTTTCATTGAAGGCTGGCGATAAGCCGGTGTCATGGGAGCCGCTCGCGAAGGATGGAGCGGACCTGCCTGCGTTCTACAAGAAGGCGTGCGATGCGAAACAAAAATTTGGAGCCGGCGAAACGTACGATTACGTGTTTCAACCCGTGACGGCGGGAAAACTACAGCTGCTAACGCAGTTCATTCAGTTCCGAACCGTGGTACCGATCGATGTGGTGGACGTCAAAAGCGTGAGCAAGAAGTAAGTTGTAGGAACGAAGTATCTGCTCTTTTGGACGGGCGAGGACGCCCGTCCTCCATATTTTATTTTTTTCGGGCGAGGACGCCCGTCCTCCACCGGTCAGTCGTTATGGTTGTGGGCCTGGCGCTCGACGGACCAGATGGCATCCGAAGTGTTTTCGAACGGGTAAACGTGGACCATCCAACCAAAGACGTGTGGCAGAAATGTGCCACCGTTCGCTTCACATTCTTCTCTCGTAGCAATTGATCCCTTGAATCCAAACTTTGCGTTCGGACCTAAAAGCTCCTGACGCCGATCCGCTGGCGATTTGCAGAAGTTTACGTGCTCATGCCACTGCGCGACGCTGAGCGGAATACGTTCATTCAGCTTGTCTTCCGTGAATCGATTCGGAGCGGTGTACATGACGCCGATGAGTTTGTAGTCATCGCCGTGTTTTTCGTAAAGAAGCGACGTGGGGTGTTCGGGATTGAAATGGAATGCGGATTCGAACGCGTATCCCTTCTTCGTGAAGTGGTACATCTTCTGCGGCACGTTGGGTAGAAATATTTCGTATCCGTCGGCGAGGGCAGTGCGATAGTCGCGATATTTTGTGGCGGCGATGCGGGCAGCGTCGACAACTTTATCGGCGCGCGCGGGGTCTCCGGGCTCAACGGGGCGAAGCGCGGTCATTTTCATGTGCGGACCAATATCCATGTGGTGACCTTCCATGGCATGCATGGCGTGGTCGGAGTCATCAGACATGGAGGACATGTCGTGGGCGGCCGTGTTTTGGGCGAGGGCGATGCTAGCGAGTAAGACGAAGAGGATGAGTGTTCGTGGCGTAAACATATCGGCACCAATCCTAAAAGCAGGTCCTTCGCTGCGCTCAGGATGACAAATCTGGTGTTCCGAGTCCTGCTTCACTGGCCTTCGTGTAAACCCGATCTTTACGTGTAAGTTGCGTTAAGTGAATGGAAGCGGGAAGCGCGTGAACCCCGCGATATCTCAATATGCTGCGATGCGGGCTGGATCGGCGGCAAGTCCGAGAGCAGGAAGGATCTTGGCGACGGCCTCGGATCCGGAACGAACGCAGTCGGGAACGCCGATGCCGGTGAAAGCGTTTCCTGCGAACGCAAGGCCAGGGATTTGCTGGCGGAGGCGCTCGATGCGATCGATGCGCTCGAGGTGTCCGACACCGTATTGCGCCATGGCGCCGCGCCATTTGTAGACGCGCGCGAAAAGAGGCTCGGCGGATAGGCCGATGATTTTCTGCAGTTCGCTGCGAACGATGGCGAGAATCTGGTCGTCGGAGAAGGTGAGGATTTGCTCGTCGCGAGAACCGCCGAGAAAGCATCGGACGAGGGCGCGATCTTCTGGCGCGCGATGCGGGAATTTGTTATGGACGAAGGTAGCGGCGAGCATGCGCGTGCCTTCGCTGCGCGGCACGAGAAATCCGAAGCCTGGAGGAAGTGAACGGCGAACAGCTTGATCGTAGCCGAGCGTGACCGTGATCGAAGAGCTATAGCGGATGGCAGCGAGTTCGTCCGTAATAGCGGAGCTTGTTGAGCGCATCAAGTCAGCCGCGGCGGGAGCGGGCAGGGCGAGGATGATGGCATCGAAATGATCGGAGTCGATTCCTGCGGAGACAGTCCATCCGCCAGCCTGGGCTTCGATTGCCTGGACGTGTGTGCCGGCGCGAAGAGATTCGGGATTGAGACGCGAGATGACGGCATCGACCATCTGCTGCATCCCGTCCTTGAGAGACGTGAAGAGAGGGCGCGCAGGAACTTTCGCGATGGCGGCCATTTTTTGTCTAGCGGCAAGCATGGCGCGACCGAGGCTACCGTGCTTGGCTTCCATTTCGGCAAAACGAGGGAGGACAGCGCGAACGGAAAGTTGCGAGGCTTCGCCTCCGTAAACGCCGGAGAGGAGCGGATCGGCGAGGCGATCGACCATCTCAGGACCGTAGTGGCGTTCGACCATGGAGGCGACAGTTTCGTCGTGGTCTGCCTTGTGCGGAGGATGAAACCACTCGCGAGCCATGCGAATCTTGGTGCCCAAAGAGAAGAGTGGAGAGAGGATGGCGGGCATGATCTTGGTGGGGACCATGAACATGAGGCCATCGGGAATTTCGATCAGCTTGTTCTTAACAATGATGTAGGTCTTGCGGTCGGGATCGTTGGAGCCGATGAGTTGATCGGCGAGTCCGACTTGCTTGCAGAGGTCGATGGCCCAAGGTTTTTCGGTGAGGAACGAATCGGGGCCGGCTTCGATGAGGCATCCATCAGCACGATCGGTGTCCATGACGCCGCCGAGGCGCGGCGCGCGCTCGAAAAGAACGTAGTCGAGGGCGGCCCCTGCGCGGCGCTTTTGCTCGAGTGTGAAGGCAGCGGAGAGTCCGCTGATGCCTCCACCGATGATGGCAACGCGAGTCATGGGTTGATCTAATTTTTACCTCAGCGGCTAAAGCCGCAATTAGGTCGAAGTCGTTATCGCAACGCTAAAGCGTTGCGCCACCCAAATGCGCCGTCGAGCAGGCGCAATTCAAACTGGTTTTGCCCCAACCAAAACTGCATTTCATTCGGTTTTGCGCCGCCCAAATAGTAGTCCTGTAGACGTTGCGCCACCCAAAACCAACTACATGCGACCTCGGGCGATATCGGCCAGAGCTTCGGTGAGCAGAAGCGAGTCGTTCAGGGAACCGGCTCGCCAGAGCTTCATCCCTTCTTTATTTGCGAATTCACGGAAGGCGATGTCCACGTCGTAGAGCACCTCCACATGATCGCAGAGAAAACCGATGGGCTGAATGAAAACTCCGATGTGACCTTTTTCTTTTAGGCCCAAAATCGCTTCTTCGACGGTAGGGCCGATCCAGGCACCGCCGGACATGCCTTGGCTTTGGAAGGCGAAGGTCCAGTCGTTCGGAGAGAGCCCCGCTTCGTTCGCGACGAGTTCCGCAGTTTCATGTGATTGCGCCTTGTAAGGGTCGCCTTCGCTGATGGTGCGCTCGGGAACACTGTGAGCAGTGAAGATGATTGGGACTTTCGTGCCGCTCTCTGCGCAAGCTTTCTTCCAGCCATCGCGCAATTTTTGGGCAAAGGCCTGCGCTAGCAAAGGATGATCGTGCCAGGATTCCACGAAATCGAGCGCGAAGGGTGGCTCCGCTTCGCCGGTTACGGCACGACGGTAGAGGCCCACACTGGTTCGAGAGTTTTGCGGCGCGAGACAAATCGCGACTACGCGTTCCCTGCCTTCGGCGGCGATTTGCTGCACGGTTTCAGAAACGAACGGCTTCCAATTTCGCATGCCGATATAGACGGGAAGCTTTAGCAGTCTCGATAAATGGGCGGCTTGGAGCCGCGTCCAGCAAGTAAGTGGTGAAAATCCGATGAGGGAATATCGATGTCGAACTTCCTCGATGACGTGTGGAGGAAGTGGGCGTCCACCTGTGATGGAACTCAGGAATGCGGGGATTTCGTCAGCGTTGTCGGGACTGCCGTGAGCAAGGAGCAGGACAGCGGACTTGGACTGAGATGCAGCAGTGCCGTTGGTCTGCGCTTTGCAGTAACAGTTGTCGCCGAGGCCGATTCGACAGTCGTTCATGAAGGCCTCAGGCGTGCGCTTTCGCAGAGTGTTCGCGCAAGAATGTGCTCAAGTCTTTCACGTTCTGTACCGGTGTTTCGGGAAGAATTCCGTGACCGAGATTAAAGATGTGTCCGGGGCGACCGGCGGCTTGGCGGAGGATCAGCTCGGCGCGAGATTTCAATTCTTTCCAGTCGGCAAATAGCAGCACAGGGTCAAGATTTCCCTGCACGGCGACGCCATAGTTCATGGAGCGCCAGCCTTCGTCGAGGGGAATTCGCCAATCGAGGCCGATCACTTCCGCGCCTGTTTCTTTCATCGACGGTAAAAGAGTAGCGCTGTCCGTTCCGAAATAAATGATGGGAACACCGGTTTTCTGCAGCCGCTTTACCAGGCTCGTGACGTGCTGGAGAACATAGCGGCGATAATCCTCGACGCTGAGACAACCAACCCAACTATCGAAAATCTGGATCGCATCTGCACCGGCACGGACCTGCTCGGTCGAGTATTCGGCGGTGACAGAGACGAGTTTGCGCATCAATTCGTCCCAGGCAGCCGGCTGCGAATACATCATCTTCTTGGCGTGAACGTAATTGCGGGAGCCTCCGCCTTCGATCATGTAGCTGGCAAGAGTGAAGGGCGCTCCGCAGAACCCGATCACAGGAAGTTTTGCGCCGAAGTGTTTGGTCACGAGACGGATGGCGTCCGCAACGTAGCCAAGTTCGGAAGCTCGATCGGTCCGGAGGCGCGAGATGTCTTCTGGAGTGCGAACCGGCCGTTCGATCTTGGGACCTTCTCCGGCGGCGAAGTGGAAAGGAAGACCCATGACTTCGAGCGGAAGAAGAAGGTCGGCGAAGATGATAGCGGCGTCGACACCGAGGATTTCGGCGGCTTCAATGGTGACTTGTGCGGCGACCTCTGGTTTTTTGCAGATTTCGATCAGGGAGTACTGCTTGCGAACGGCGCGGTACTCGGCCATGTAGCGTCCGGCCTGGCGCATGAACCAGAAGGGTGCGCGTTCGGTGGGAAGAGACTTGGCAGCACGTATAAAGAGAGAGTCGGGAGCTGACATGAAACTATCAATGTAGCATTCCGCAACAACCGAAGGCTCGTGAGCTAGATCACAGGCAAGCGTGATTCGCTGGTAAAAACCGTCTGGCACGTTCGTGCCAAAGAGAACAATGTAGGAAGCGACTCTGCGTAGAACAACTGCAAAGCGCTGCACGTGCGTCACTCCGCCTCATGTGTTTTCAATAGCTTAGCCCCCCTTAGAATGGAGCGTGACCTGCACTCACGTTGAGTGCAGTCGAGGGATCCTGTTTCAGTGGAGTCGGGCCATGAGTTGTAGGAAAGGGTCACTGGTCGGGTTAGTGGTGGCACTTCTGGTTTGCGCGAGCCCAGTGTTCGCCGACGGAATGCATAACGACAGCCGCGGTACTGAGCACGGGAGCGTGACGTTCAAGCAGCCGGTCCGGGTTTTCGTCGCTCCCAATGATCACAGCAGCGCCTTTGTGCATAACACACCGCGTGGAAACGCTTACGGTTACGGACACAATCTGTCTCATTACACACGCCCCACCCTGCCGGTTAGCGGCCGCAATGATGATGGACCGCGTCCGACAGTTACGGTTCCGGAAGGGTCCGGGTTATTGATGTTGGGCGGCACGCTGCTCGTGCTGGCGGGTGCAATCCGCCGAAAAGTTCTCGCATAAAATCGTTTTCCTCTCGCATGTCCTCTTGGCCTCCTGGGAATCCAGGAGGCTTTTTTCTGGTTTTGAGAACAATCATTCCTAGCCCTAACTCATTGAATTGATTGCTGCCTGTCACGCTTCAGAAAAATCCACTTGACATAAGTTAACGATGTTAAGTAAAGTCGCATCGTTAAGTTAACAGCGTTAACTGAGAGAGTGGCGTTATGGGAGTGTTGGAGCGGAGAGAACGAGAGAAGTCGGAAGTCCGGGAAAAGATCCTGGATGCGGCCCGCGAGCTATTTATCCGCGAGGGGTATGAAGGCGTTTCCATGCGGATGGTGGCGAACAAGATTGAGTATTCGCCAACCGCGATCTATGGGCACTTTGCGGATAAAGAGGATCTATTTCTGCAGTTGTGTCATGAGGACTTTCTTCGGCTGGCCGGCTCATTCAATCAACTAGCGCAGATCGCGGACCCGATTGAGCGCGTGCGGCAGCTGGGAACTGCGTACGTCGAATTCGGAACCAAGTTTCCGAACCATTATCGAATGATGTTTATGACGCCACATCCGCGCGTCATCGACACTCCCGAAATAGAAGAGCGAATGGGCAAGGGCAATCCGGAAGAAGACTCATACGAAATGCTGCGGCAAACGGTGGCGGAGGGGATTCAGGCGGGCGCGTATCGAAAGGATCTAACGGACCCAGATCTGGTGGCGCAGACGTTGTGGGCCGGCGTGCACGGCGTGATCTCTTTAGAGATCGCCAAAAAAGAAGACAACTGGGTGAATTGGTGTCCGATTGATGAGCGAGCTCGAATCATGCTGGACGGCCTGCTCCATGGACTGTTGAGGAAGGAGCAGTAGGTTATGCCGCCTCTTGCAAGACGCAATCTCTTACACGACAAAGTGCGGCTGGCAGTCACGCTGACGGGAATTGTTTTCGCGGTTGTGCTGATTGTTGTGGAGTTGGGATTGTTTGTCGGGTTCACGGTAACGACATCGGGAATCATCGACAACTCTGGAGTGGACTTGTGGGTGGTGTCGAAGCACACGCCATACATCGAGCAGGGATCGACTTTTTCCGAACGAAAGCTGTACCAGGTTCTGGCGACTCCAGGAGTGGCGGCGGCAGAGAAATACATCGTGCACTGGGGACAGTGGAAAGCCCCCTCGGGCGCTGAAGAAGGTGTGCAGGTCGTTGGCTTCAATCCGTACTCGGGAATCGGCGGGCCGTGGAATGTAGTTGCCGGGGATGTCGAGGATCTGAAGAAGCCTGATGCCGTGATGATCGATGAGATCTACAAACAGAAACTCGGGGCGACACGGATCGGGGAAGTGTTTGAGATCAACGGTCGCAGGGCACGCATTGTGGGGTTCACTCGCGGGATCCGGGCGTTTACGACGACGCCGTATGTGTTCACCAGCTTTAAGAATGCGCAGGGATACACGCAGCTTCCCGAAGACAAAACTTATTTCGTGATCGTGAAAGCGGCAGCGGGCGCCAATGTTGCGGAAGTGCAGCAAGCGATTGCGAAAAACGTCCGGGATGTGGACGTGTTGCCAACGGCGAAGTTCAGCAACATGACCCGCATCTACTGGATGTTTACGACCGGAGCCGGAGTGGCAGTGTTAATTGCTGCGCTGTTGGGACTGGTTGTCGGCGTGGTAGTTGTCGCGCAAACGATTTATGCGACAACGATGGACCACATCCGCGAGTTCGGGACGTTGAAAGCAATGGGCGCGCCGAACAGCTACATCTACAAGGTGATCATGACGCAGGCGGGAATCGCGGCCGTGGTGGGCTACAGCCTGGCGATGGCGATCAGCATTTTCATCGTGCACGCGAGCCAAAGTGGAGGAGCGGCAATCATGATGCCTTGGCCGATGGCGATCGGGATTTTCTTCCTCACCGTACTGATGTGTGTCAGCGCAGCATTTGTATCCATTAATAAGGTGACCAAACTCGACCCAGCCATGGTGTTCAAGGGATAGCGGAGAACGAGAATGCAAGAAGTGATTTCAGTAAGAGATGTCACGAAAATTTACGGCGAGGGGCCCGCGCAGGTTCCGGCACTGCATGGTGTGAACCTCGAGGTGCGACGGGGTGAAGTCGTACTCCTGATGGGACCTTCGGGCAGCGGAAAGACGACGTTGCTGTCGATTATGGGATGCATCCTCGGGGCGACATCGGGAAGCGTGAAGATTAGCGGCCGAGAGATCACGCAACTTTCGGAGAAGGAATTACCGCAGATTCGGCTGCAACACATCGGGTTTGTATTTCAGGGATTCAACCTGTTCCCGACGTTGACAGTGGGAGAGAACGTCGAACTGTCTCTCGATCTGAAGGGAGTGCGAGGGGAAAAAGCCAGGAAGGAAGCCCGCCGATTGCTGGAGCAAGTGGGCTTGGCCGGGAAGTACGACACGTTTCCTTCGGATATCAGCGGCGGTCAGAAACAACGAGTTGCAATCGCGCGGGCGCTGGCCGGATCTCCAGAGTTGATCCTGGCGGACGAACCGACGGCGGCGCTGGACTCGCAGACAGGCAGGAACGTGATGCTGATGATGCGGGAACTAGCGCACAAGAACGAACGCGCTGTGGTGGTGGTCACGCACGACAGTCGTGTGCTGGAGTTTGGAGATCGCATCGTGCGTATGGAAGACGGAAGGATCATCGATAGGGAAGGAATTCCGAAAATTCCTCCGCAGTGGACGGTAAGTGGGGAAGAGCAGTCCTCGCAGGTTTGCTAAATAGTTCGATATCAGTTGGAGCACATTATGAAGAACAAAGCTTTGATCGCAGCAGGAGTCATCGTACTCGCAATCATCACTGTGAACGTAATCTGGGGTCGTACATCGTCTGCGAAGAACGCAACGGCTCAGGATTCTGCGGTAAAACGTGATTGGCTGGTTGCGGGTCCTGGCAGGGTTGAGCCGGCGTCGGAGGACATCAAGATTGGCGCGGAGCTGAATGGCAAGCTGAAGCACGTGTTCGTCGAAGAAGGCGATGCGGTGAAGCACGGCCAGGTCCTCGCGGAGTTGGAAAATGCCGACTACCGTGCACAGGTGGAGGCAGCCGCGGCGGAGGTCATGCAGAAAGAAGCTGAGTTGCGCAAGGTGGTGAATGGCGCGCGACGCGAAGAGCGGCGGGAAGCGCTGGCAGTTGTGAATGAAGCGCGCGCGACCATGAACCATGCGGAATCCGAGATGACGCGGCGCAAGAAGTTATATGCAGCGGGCGTGATCTCGCGCGAAGAGGCGGACACTTACACGAAAGAGTACGAAGTCGCCAAAGCGCGCTATGAGGAGACCGTGCAAAAGCACGCGCTCGTGGATGAAACAGCCCGCGAAGAAGATCGGACAATGGCGGAAGCGAACCTGGGCAGCGCAAAAGCGAAGTTAGATCAAGCACGGGCGTTGCTGGAGAAGACTTATATCCGTTCTCCGATCGATGGAACGATTCTGCGGAAGCATCATCGAACGGGCGAAAGCGTTTCGAATTTCACGACCAGGCCCGATCCGATTGTGACCCTAGGTGACAAAAGCGTGTTGCGCGTGCGGGTGGACGTGGATGAGACGGACGTCAGCAAGCTGGCCGTCGGGCAGAAGGTGTATGTGACGGCCGACGCGTTTGGTGAGAAGCGTTTTTGGGGACACGTGATTTGCGTGGGTCAGCAATTGGGACGAAAGAATTTGCGGACCGATGAACCGACGGAGAAGGTGGATACGAAGATACTGGAAACGCTCGTCGAACTCGATCGAGGCGCAGAGTTGCCGGTGGGGTTGCGGGTGGATGCGTTTATCGTGGGATCGGCGCGATAAAGGATGTTTGGTGTCACACAGAGAAGAGCCTCTCGAATCCGTTAAGTCATTCACTCGTCGATTTTGTTGACTTGCCTCGGCATTACTCCTAACATTCCGGCGCCATGATTGGGGAGACCATATCCCATTACCGCATTCTTGCGAAGCTCGATAGCGGCGGAATGGGTGTGGTCTATAAGGCGCAAGACACTCGCTTGGATCGCTTTGCCGCAATCAAGCTGCTTCCTGACGATGTTGCCCAGGACCAACAGCACTTGAGCCGGTTTGCGCGTGAGGCAAAAGCCGCTTCGGCTCTGAATCATCCAAGCATATGCACCATTTACGAGTTCGGCGAGCAGGACGGCCGAGTTTTCATCGCAATGGAGTACCTAGAGGGCACTACACTGAGGAATCTCATCAGTGGGAGCCCACTTGAAATCAAGCGCCTGTTAGAGATTTCGATCGAAATCGCAGATGCGCTCGATGCCGCACATTCAGAGGGAATTCTTCACCGCGACATCAAACCTGCGAACATTTTCATAACTAAACGCGGCACGGCCAAGATTCTCGATTTCGGCTTGGCGAAACTTCAGCAACCGACGTCACAGCCAGTGAACGGCGATTCGCAATTAACGATGACGGGCTCAGAAGAGCATCTGACAAGTCTCGGGAGTGTGATGGGCACTGTCGCCTATATGTCGCCCGAACAGGCACTTGGGAAGGAGTTAGACCCTCGCAGCGACATATTCTCGTTTGGAATTGTGTTGTATGAAATGACAACCGGCAGGCTGCCATTTCAGGGTACAACCTCAGCCGCGATTTTCAATGCTCTTCTCAATCATGATCCCATCCCTCCTATTCGCTTGAACCCAATGTCGCCTGTTGAACTAGAGAGAATAATCAAGAAAGCTTTAGACAAGGATCGAAATCTTCGCTACCAGAGCGCGGCTGAGATGCGAGCCGATTTGCGGCGGTTGAAGCGAGAAACGGACTCTGTTAAAAGCAGCAGAGAATCGTCAGATCACGAATTTGGGTTCTCTTCTGCAGGAAACACAGGTTTAGGATCGCCGCAGAAGCTGAAAATTGCGTCGGTTTGGAAAATTAGTCGAGTGGCTGCTTTCGGTATCGGCTCTTTGATTATTGGTGTTGCTCTTCTATCGTTTTGGTTCTTTCGTTCCAATCACATCGTTAAGCTCACCGAAAAAGACAGCATCGTCATAGCAGATTTTTCCAATTCGACTGGCAATCCTGTATTTGACAGCACTCTGAAACAGGCACTCTCAATCTCGTTGTCGCAATCTCCTTTCTTGAATCTACTAGCCGACCAGACGATAAGCGACACACTCAAGCTGATGGGACGAACAGGCGAACAAAGACTCACAACTTCTCTCGCCCGTGAGGTCTGCCTGCGTACTAACAGCAAGGCGATGCTGGAGGGTTCCATTTCAGAATTAGGGAACGAGTATGTGATTGGGTTAAAAGCGTTGGAGTGTCGTTCAGGAGCGGTGCTGGCTGAGGAGCAGGTCCAGGCAAGCGGGAGTGGAGAGGTTCTGAATTCCATGGACCGTGCCGCCAAAGCCGTTCGCTCCAAACTAGGCGAATCCCTGAGTACGGTACAACGATTCGATACGCGATTGGAGGAAGCTACAACTCCGTCTCTGGAAGCGCTGCAGGCGTTTAGTGCGGGAGAAAAGGCTCGCGAAGAGAAAGGAGAGACATTTGCGATTCCTTTTTACAAGCGGGCGCTTGATCTTGATCCAAACTTTGCGCTCGCACACCTCAACCTGGGTGTTATGTACTCCAACCTGGGTCAGATTGATCTGGCCAGTGAGCATTTGAAGATTGCTTACGATTTACGAAAACGAGTAAGTGATCTTGAAAGATATTCAATTTCGGCATTGTATGAGGACATTGTCACCAGAGACGTAGAAAAAGCCATTCACAATTACGAAGAGTGGGCACGTGCTTATCCTCGTGATGCGTTTGCACACGGCAATCTTGGCAATACTCTTGAAACAATTGGCAAGTATGAAGAAGCGATCCCAGAGATTATGGAATCTATCAAGTTGCTACCAGCAGACGGCGTATCGTATTCCAATGCAATGGTGACGTATGAGGCTTTGAACCGCTTCAAGGAAGCGCGACAGGGGTATGACAATGCAATCACCGCCGGTTCCGACCAACCTTCGTTGCACATAAATCGTTATATTCTCGCTTTCCTCGAAGGTGATGAAGCCGAAATGCAAAAGCAACAACGCTGGGCAGAGGGGAAAGAAGGTATTGGAGATGCAGCACGTGCGGCTGACGCTGACACGCAGGCATATGCAGGTCGAATAAAGAAAGCACGAGCCTTGTCTCTCGAAGCAACTGAGATTGCTAGACATGAAGAACAGCCTGAAGCTGCTGCAGCGTGGCTAATCTTTGCAGCTTTGCGGGATGCAGAGGTGGGGAACACGGAGGAAGCGGAGAGTCTTATAAGGCGCACTTCCGGTTATCGCAAGAATCGGGATACACAAGCATTAGAGGCGTTGACATTGGCGCGGACAGGAAAAGTGCCCGAAGCACGAGCGATGAGCGAAGCGCTAATGAGAAATCATCAGTCAGACACAATCTTGAACAAGTACTGGCTGCCCTCTATCAATGCAGCAATCGCCCTGCAGAAACATCAGACTTCTGAAGCCATCGCTTTATTAGAACAAGCAATACCATATGAGCTAAGCAGCATCGGCGCTCTCAATCCGGCTTACCTGCGTGGGCAAGCATACCTGGAAGCTGGACAAGGTCAGTCTGCGGTTTCGGAGTTCCAAAAACTGACGTCGCATCGTGGAATTGTGGGGAACTCCATTCTGGGGGTTCTGACGCAACTTCAACTCGGTCGGGCCAAGGTGTTGGCCGGCGATCAAGACGGCGCTCGACAGGCATATCGGAAATTTCTTGAAGTTTGGAAAGATGCAGATACTGACATCCCAGTTCTACGAGCAGCAAAATCGGAGTATGCAAGATTGCAGTGAATACCGTATTGAAGACACTCACTCCTGCGTCGTATTCCTGTTGAGGATAAAAACTACGTAGCCGTTGCGATGCTGTGAGACCGAAAATCCTCCCCGGAGCAACTCGTCTTGCAAGTTAGAAGCGGCGGCTTCTGTCGTGACTACCACTCCGACGTGATACCGCTGGAGTAGGTCGAGAAATTGTCCCGGCGCCAACGGATTTGTTGCTTTCCCGGAAACTAATTCCCGCAATTGACGTCGGTCGTTAGTTTCTGCTGTGGACATTTGTGCCGCCATCTGCCGGTCATAGACGGCTCGCACGCTGACTAATGGCGGACGTTCTCGAAACGTTGGAATCCAGCAAGCAACGGCTTCGGGCGCGAGCACTGCCGTGCCGTCCGGAGCTGCCGCGGCGGCGGTTCTTGCAAGATCGTAAATGCCCGGGCGAACTTTTGTGAGTTGAAGCGAGAAGGAAACTTGGTTCGCTCGTCGAACTGTTGAGTAGCGCGTCAAGGCTACGAGAACGATCAGTATGGCCGCCACAGAAGCTACAAGCCCCGGGACTCGTGCACGAGCTTCCGCAAATTCCGTCAAGCCGATCAACATAATGGCTGCGAAACCTGCCAGAGGAGCCGCCCAGAGCAGTCGCCAACCTACTTCTGCAGTTGCGAGTCGTACAAAAATCCCAAATAGAAAGGGATTCAGCATTAGAGCAAAAACAATCAATGAAGCTGTGGCGAGTTGCCAGGCCACACGCGCAGAGCGCACGAGCAGCGGTGCCAGAAGAAGTCCGGGCAGGATGATGAATTGGCCGTGGCGCCCGAAGACAGCCCGGATTACGTCATTGGTAGATGGAATCACCAGGATGAGTGTAGGAAGGACATTCGAGAAGGCTCGTCGCAAAGCCAAGCCCGCGGCAATCGGGTAAAGGGCTGGCGCGAATGTGGCGAAGGTGAGCCAGAAAGCTTTCGGACGCCATGCAGTCAGGGCACAGATGCCGAGCGCCATCGGCACTATGAACAGGGAAGAAGAAGAACACCCGACGGCTGTCAGTGTGCTTAGGAAAAGGATCGTCCAAGCCCGTAGTCCTTTGAACGCAGCGAATCGCCATGCGCAGGCAAAGAGCAAGGGTATCGCTACGGTGGCGAGCACGCATTTGCCTTGAAACAGCCGAACAAAAGCAAAATTGCCGAGGGCGTAGTGACCTTCCCCAAGTAAAACCAGGAGCAGCATGACGAGGGCAGTGCCGGCGATCCAGTGGCGAGTAACGGAGCGCATGAACAAGGACCATGCAAACGGCAGCATCATGGCAAAGAAGGCGGCGACCAACGTATGCGCCCAAACCAATGGAGCGCCACCGAAGAAACGCGCTAATGTCGCCGTAAAGAGCTCGAATGAATCCGTCGAGTAGGTTGGCATGAGAAGCCCAAGCTGGCCCGTCCCATAAAGCGGGTCATGGCGCAGGACGGGACGGTCCGGATGGGCTACGGCATCCGCAACAATGCCGACGTACAGAGAGTCATCCCAGTCATCCCGATGGGCTACAAAGGTGATGGCGGCTGAAATCCCTGCGAGTGCGAGCAGAGTGATAAGCGCGGGACGAGTAACTGGCGGCGCAACAAAGTCCGTTGCCTGCCATCCATGGCGGAGCTCAACCAGGACAGCAATCAGGAAGAGAATTGAGAGGATCCAGAACGCAGCGTAGCCATTAGGGTAGAAGGCACGTACGCCCATTATGAGTACTGCCGCGCCCATAAATGCAGATACTCGTGCCGGGCTCGGGGCTTTTACCTCGGTTGCGGGTTGTTCAGATTCCTGATTCGCTGCGCCTTTCGCGAAGGACAAGCCACATAGGATGCCGGCTATCAAGGCAATCGGTGACAGAGAAGACAGCGTGCGAAATTTCAGGCTGAAGACGTATGCCGCATTGCAGAGGAGAGTCCAGAAGCCAAAGCACGCAATGAAGCTGTAGATGATGAAATAAAAGACTTTTGTGGCGGTGATGTAGTTTGTGATTTTTTTTGTATGGCTAAGTGTCGGAAGCGAAGACATCATTCGAGAATCAGCGTAGCTTCGAGAGCGTCAAGGCTCGATATTGTTGGAGTTTCTTTCGCGTGGGTGCACGCAGGATTAAATAGAAATCTATCACGTGCCGGAATTGTCGGTGCGGTTTGTTGAAGAGGGGAGCCGGGCGACGCTCAAGGCCGGATCGCCCGCCCCCAGAAGCCCTTGTCAGCCCGGCGGATGGTGTGGGGTGCGGGCAACAAGGGAAGCTGGATTATGCCATGAACTAAAGCGATTTAGTAGATGGAAACGGACGTTTTAACGGAGAATTCAGGGAGGCTGGTCGTTGGTCGTCGGCCGTTGGCTATCGAACTGAAAACCGACGAGAACTGAGGCGTGCGCGCGAGATCCCTCGACTCGCTGGAGAAAGCGCGAGTCTTCGGGATGACGCCAGAAAAGATGAGGTTGATTTCTTGAGAGGCCGAACCGCGAGGTGCACAGGTCGTTCGCTGCGCTCACGATGACAGAGAGAAAAGCAATTGCAGATTCCTCGCATATCCTCGCCTACGGCTTCGGCCGGCTCGGAATGAAGATCGCCGTCGGTTGCCTGCCGTCGGCACACCGACTTATGCGTGGACGGTCTGGTACTCCTCGTAAGCGCCTTTGAAGTCGGTGATGCGGTGGTCTGATTCGAAATGCCAGATGCGGGTAGCGACTTCATCGATGAGGTCGTGGTCGTGGGTGACAAGGAGCACTGTGCCGTGATAGCGCTGGAGCGCGATGTTAAGCGCGTTGATCGACTCGAGATCGAGGTGGTTGGTGGGTTCGTCGAACACGAGCACATTCGGCTTCTGAAGCATGAGCTTGCAGAAGAGGATGCGGGCCGCTTCGCCCCCGGAGAGGACGTCAGTCTTCTTATTCCCTTCATCACGAGCAAAAAGCATCTGGCCGAGCAGGCCGCGGATTTCTTCGTTCGAAGCGCCGGGATCCCACTGGTGAAGCCACTCGAAGATGGTCATGCCGGGCTGGATGAGGGACTTGTGGTCTTGCGCGAAATAGCCGACGGCGGCCTCGTGTCCCCAGATGACCTTGCCGGAATCGAGGAACGAACCAGAGTATCCGCTGGTAGAGCGAAGTTCGGATTCAGGGGTGGTCGGTGAGTTGGCGAGAAGCGCGTTGACCAGAGTGGTTTTTCCTACGCCGTTGCGGCCCATCAGGGCGATTTTTTCGCCGCGCAGAACGCTGGCGGTGAAATTTCGGACGACTTCTTTTTCATCGTAGGCTTTAACGATGCCTTCGATTTCCAGAATGTGCTTCCCGGATGGCCTCTTCTGATCGAACTTGATGTATGGGCGTTGAATGTTCGACTTGGCGAGTTCGGTTACCTGGAGACGCTCGACTTCCTTGCGGCGCGATTGAACCTGGCTAGAGCGAGTTCCGGCGGCGAAACGAGCGATGAATTCGTTGAGCTGGGAGATTTTCTTTTCCCGCTGGGCGTTCTGGGCTTCAATCTGAGTGCGGACCTGCGTTTTCATGACGACCATGTCGTCATAGGTTCCGGTGTAAGTGATGATGGTTTCGTAGTCGATGTCGGCGATATGCGTGCAAATGCTATTCAGGAAATGGCGATCGTGAGAGATGACGATCAGGACGCCGTCGTAGTTATTGAGGAAGTTCTGAAGCCAATGAATGGAGTCAAGGTCGAGATGGTTCGTGGGCTCGTCGAGAAGGAGAGCCTGAGGATGACCGAAGAGGGCCTGGGCAAGAAGCACGCGGACTTTTTGACCGCCCTGGAGCTCGCCCATCTTGCGCTCGTGAAGTTCTGCGGGGATGTCGAGGCCATCGAGAAGGATGGCGGCATCACTTTCCGCGGAGTAACCGTCCTCTTCACCGACGATGCCTTCGAGTTCGCCGAGCCGCATACCGTCCGCGTCTGACATTTCGGGCTTCTCGTAAATTCGATCGCGTTCTTCGAGCGCTGTCCACAGACGCTTGTTGCCCATGATGACCGTATCGATTACACGGTGGGCATCGAAAGCGAATTGGTCCTGACTCAAGACACCAAGCTTTCGCGGGCGGACGACAGTTCCTTTCTGCGGATCGAGTTCTGCCGTAAGGAGCTTCATAAACGTAGACTTGCCAGACCCGTTGGGTCCGGTAAGACCATAGCGCTTCGAGGGCGAAAACGCGGTAGAGACCTCTTCAAACAGAACTTTGGCGCCGTAGCGCATGGAAACATTGCTGACTGAAATCATTTTTTCTTAGGAAACTGCGGAAAATTACCCAAAAGGAGGGGACGCAGCTGCTGTATTTAGGATACCATGCCGTGCTAACGGAGACGCTTGATTCCGGTAATTCGAAGCGTGGAACGAAGCCGATGTTGAGGCATCTAATACCCATGACGCAAGAACAAACGGCAATATTCGGAGGCGGCTGTTTCTGGTGTATCGAGGCAGTGTTCAATCGGCTGGACGGCGTAAAGATTGCAGAGTCCGGCTACATGGGTGGCCACGTAGATAACCCGACTTATCGGCAGGTGTGCGGTGGAGACACGGGTCACGTCGAAGTGGTGCGCGTGGCTTTCGATCCGGAAAAAGTCTCGTACGAAGATCTGCTGGACGTGTTTTTCACCGTTCATGATCCGACGACTTTGAATCGCCAGGGAAACGATGCTGGCGAACAGTACCGGTCGGTCATCTTTTACACGTCTGAGGAGCAACGTCAGCAGGCAGAAGCGAAGATTGCGCAATTGACGGCGAGCAAGGCCTTCCCGGAGCCGATCGTAACGGCAGTGGAACCGGCATCTGCGTTCTACTTAGCCGAGGATTATCACCAGCTTTATTACGACAACAACCGCACGCAGCCCTATTGCCAATTCGTGATTTCGCCCAAGATTGCGAAATTCGAGAAGAAGTTTGGGCAGAGGATGAGGGCGTGAAAGTTATTGTCGGCGAAACGTCAATCGAAAAGCAAAGCAGCTAGTCGTTAGCAGTTAGCACTTAGCGAGTGGCAAAATCTCAACTGCAAACCCCAAATGCAATAACCGCAAAGTACGCAAAGCAGGCGCAAAGGGCACGAAGCCTATCAGCCGGTTAGTCATTGGTCGTTGGCGCTGAGTGAAATCTCACCTGCATCTCAGTTAGTCATTAGGCCTTAGTCCTTAGCAAAAACCCCATCACCGTCTCCTGTGATTAGTTCCCCCTTTAGTAACCGTGTCTAGTTTCGGCTGGTTTGCTACGATCAGCTGCTCTCGAAAAATCACAAGCAAGCAAGGCAATCGGAGATAGATCCGGCTGTAAGGGGCGAGGTCTGGATGAGACACGATAGTTGGTTATGTTCCGAGGCAAAGTTCTCAGTTTGTAAATTCTTCGCGGCGATCTTTGTGGTTTCGCTGCTGTCCTCTGCTGGGTGGGCCCAGACTCGGAAAGACGAAGCTGGTGCGATCGTCTCCAACGAATTAAATAAATATCCGGGACTTCTCGAAGAATTCGGGCGGCTGGTCGAGCGGATTCAGCGGGAAGCGCAGCTGCCGGAACCGCGCAACCACAGCGAACTCCTGGAAAAGTTACCGGCTTCAACCATCGTGTATGCGGCCTTTCCAAATTATGGCGAAGCTTCCCGGCAGTCGCTTGCGATTTTCCGAGATGAGCTGACGAAGAGCGCAGTGTTAAGAAACTGGTGGCACAGCGCAACGGTAGCCAAAGATGGTCCACAGCTTGAGAGTTACTTAGAAAAGTTTTCGCAGATATCGGAATACCTCGGCGATGAAATCGTTCTAAGCGGAATTCGCAGGGACGAGAAGGATCCGTTTCCAATCCTGATGGCACGGGTGCGGAAACCGGGACTCAAAGAACTGTTGCTGAGGATGGCCACGGACCTCGCGTTCGATTCCAAAACACCGTTCCGAGTGCTGGATGTGAATGGCCTCGCAATCGCGAAGGACACCCTCCCAGCGGCAAAATTCGTTGTGCTGGTCAGTCCAGAGCTACTTATTGTGGGGCCGGACGTCGCTACGCTGCGCGCCTTTCACGCGCAACTTCGAGACTCGGGTCCGAAGCTGGCAGCGACTGCTTTTGGAGAGCGGATGTCGCAGCCCTATGTGACAGGAGCGACGATCCTCGGAGGTGTCGATTTGCAAAGTATCCTCAGCAAAATCGCGCAACCGGGCGCGCCGACTCAGCTCATTCTGGAAAGAACAGGTTTCGATGCTGCGAAGTTTTTGATTTGGGAACAGAAGAGGCTCGCGGGAGTATCTGGTGGGCAGATGGAGTTGAGTTTCACTGGCCCTCGGCGCGGAGTCGCATCATGGCTGGCTAGACCAGGGAAGATGGGCAGCCTCGATTTCGTGTCGCCCCACGCAGTGATGGCAGGAAGCGTTTTGCTGAAGGATCCTTCAGAAATCTACGAAGACGTGAAGGGCTTTGCCACTGCTTCGAATCCCAATGCCTGGGCAACGGTGGAGATGATGGAAGCAGGGTTGAGGATCAATCTCAAGAACGACATCTTTCGTTCGCTGAGCGGCGAAGTGGCTTTCGAACTCGACGATCCGTTACAACCGGAGCCTTCCTGGAAAGCTTTCGTGGGAGTGAAAGACCCGCAACGTTTGCAGGCTGCATTCGGTGCATTGCTTGCGAATGCGCAATTACCCGAGCAGCGCAGCGAGGATAGCGGACTGGTGTATCACACACTTCAGATTCCGTCGGCCAAAAAGACATCGCAGATCACTTATACGATCAGCGAAGGCTACCTGATCCTGGCTCCCAATCGCGAGGCGGTTCACGAAGCAGTGATGATTCATAAATCCAGCGATTCGTTAGGACGATCACGAGCATTCGTTGATGCGTTGGCGGTGGATGGCCACAATGATGCATCGGGGATCTTGTATCAAGATGCGGCCACGATGATGGCGCGTAACATGCAGCGCCTTTTCCCCAATATGGCTCAAGCATTTCAAGATGCAAGCGCAAAGGCCCAGCCGGCAATCTCAGCGGCGTACGGGGAGGAAAGCGCGATCCGAACCATCAGCCGAACTAAAGGCATGGATGCTGGAGCAGTTCTGGTGGTGGCGGCCATCGCAATTCCGAATTTGCTGCGAGCACGGATTGCGGCGAATGAAGCGTCGGCAGCCTCGACCATCCGAACAGCAAACACGGCACAGATGTCTTACGCGGCGAGTTATCCGAGTAGAGGATTTGCTCGCAATTTGGCGCGGCTTGGGCCGGATCCCAGCGACGTTCATCGATACTCACCGGAACACGCGGGCCTGGTAGATGTTGCGCTCGGCGGTCCAACCTGCACCGGCATCAATTGGTGCGAAAAATCAGGGTATCAATTCAGGATGACCGCCGTTTGCACAGCAACCAAATGCGACGAGTACGTCGTGGTTGGAATTCCCCTCAGTAGCAACGCAGGGGCAAGAAACTTTTGTTCCACCTCTGATGGTGTGGTTCGTTTTAAGGTAGAGCCGCTTCCCACGAAATCCGTAAGCGCATCGGAGTGTGGCAAGTGGCAACCGCTTTAAACCGACAGACCGTCGATTTGCTGGAAGAGTGACCTGAGAGCTTGATCCGGATCGTTTAACTCCATCACTACCTGTGCCACGGAGAGTGGCTCGAGAGAACGTGCGAGATCTCCGAGGTTGATGGCGTCTTTTTCTGTGGTGATAAATCCGCCAGCCGAATTCTTCTGTTTCAATTCCAGTAGCTTCCGAATGTCTTCTTCCGAATAGGAATGGTGGTCGTCGAAAAAGAACTTCATGGCTGGACGAATTCCGGCAGCGTTGAGGTCATCGATAAAACGCTGCGGACGCGCGATTCCGCAGAAAGCAATCGGGCGAAGCGGTGATGAGGTAATCTGGACGGTGCGGCGGACTTGCCAGATGTTTTTGTTCGAGGGGAGAGGCATTTTCGCTGGACTCTCGTTTGTGAGGACGATTGCGTTCGCACGAGAAAGCGCTGTCCACGGTTCACGCAGACGGCCGACGGGAAGAAGCTTATCGGTGGCGTCCACAGATGAGACTAAGACGATGTCGAAGTCGCGATGTAGTGCGCGATGTTGGAAACCATCGTCCAATAGATGAAGGCGAAGGCCCCAGTGTTTTTCGGAATAGCGGCCAGCTGCGAATCGGCTTTCCCCGACAATGACGGGGACGCCGAGACGTCGAGCAATAAGAATGGGCTCATCCCCGTAATCCTGTGCGGAGCCGGAGGGATCCACTTCGCGAACTCCAGAGGTCTGGCGACCGTATCCGCGGGAAAGAACATCGAACGCGATGCCTCGCGATTTGAGCAGCTCTCCCAGCAGGATGACGAAGGGAGTCTTTCCGGATCCACCAGCCGAGATGTTTCCAACGCTCACGACGGGGCCCTTGAGGCGTTGCGGCTTGAGAAGTCCACGGTCAAAAAGAGTGTTGCGCGCGCCTGCGACGGCCCCGTAAAGGACAGAAAAGGGATTCATCGCTTGACTGCCTCTGCGAGCGCCGGTTGGGGGTGATGAGTTTCCAGCAATTGCAGGAGTGCGGCTACGGTCCGTTCGGTGGCGCCGCTTTGGGAGGCGAGGGCTTGGGTGCCGCGGCGTCCCATGGCGATGCGTTCGTTCTTATCGGATATCAGTTCCATGAAAACGAGAGGGACTTCCGCAGGGCCGACCACGCGCACGGCATTGTGTTGCTGGAAGAGGCTGACGATATCCCGAAAATTTTCGTAGTGGTTGCCGCTAAGAACGGGAACACCGTACCAGGCAGGCTCGATGATGTTGTGTCCGCCGCGCTGCACGAGGCTGCCCCCCACAAATGCGACATCACCAACCTGGTAGAGAGAGGCGAGTTCTCCAATGCTATCGAGAAGCAGTACGCCTCCGACGATTGGCTCACCGCTCCACAATGAGCGCTTCCAATAGCGCATACCGACGCTCTCGAGCAATTGCACGACGTCTGGAAAACGTTCCGGATGGCGGGGAGCAAGGATCATCACCGCTTTCGGATGACTGGCAAGAATGTTGCGAAATGCGGAGAGCAGAAGAGCTTCTTCCGTTTCGAGCGTGCTGCCACAAACCAGGATGGGACCGGCCCCGGACTCAGCGAAGTTGCGGCGCAAACTTTCGACGACTGGCAGAGCAGGCGGAGGAGCAACATCAAACTTGAGATTGCCGCTGACCTGGGCTCGAGTCGGGTCAGCGCCGATTTCGATCAGACGACGCTTGTCCTCTTCCGTTTGCGCGAGGAACAAATCTATGTTGCTGAGAATGCGAGAGAGGAGGGCATGGAAGCGGCGGTACCCGGGAAGCGAACGGTCAGAGATGCGCGCGTTCACAACGGCAATAGAAGCGCCACTCCGTTTGGCAAGCCGGAGGAAGTTCGGCCAGAATTCTGTTTCCGCAAGAACCACGAGGTCCGGACGAAGCGCGTCAAGATATGGGCGGATGGCAAAGGCAAAATCGAGCGGGAAATAGAAAACGTTTTCGGCGCCAAAACGCGAACGAGCGAGCTTTTGACCGGTGGCGGTTGCTGTCGAGACAAGGATTGGATAGCCGGGGCGTTGCTGGCGAAGTTGCTCCACCACTCCGCTGATTGCCAAGACTTCTCCAACCGAAACGGCATGAATCCAGATAGTGGGCTGTTTTGAGGTCTTGCGCAGGGATTCCGGAAGGGAGCCGAATCGCTGGAGAAGACCTTCGCGGTACTTGCCGTGGCGGAGCATCTGGATGATCCAGTACGGCAAAGTGAGGATCAGGAGCACCGCGAGCAGCGCGCTGTAGATTACGTACATGGGGGAAGGGGTATTCTAAATGCGATGTGGTCCAGGGCAGACACCAAATCAGGGCTAGGATTGCATCCTAATGGACAGATGATGAAGAAAATGCAGTGGAGATGGATCGTAGTTTGTCTTGCGCTGGCCAGCGTGGCCACGGTTTGCCTGGCGGCAAAGGAGTTCGTCCGTCCGGTTGCGAAACCGGCGAAGACGTATCCGGCACATGATGCTCACGATTCGGAAGGGGTCACGGTGGCAATTGATCCTTACGATAAAGCCGAGAAGCTGCAGATTTTTACCGTGGACTGGCTGGAGCGTGGATACCTGCCTGTGTTTGTGGTGGTCACGAATGATGGCGACCAGCCGATTTCGCTGCCCGACATCAAGGCCCAACTGGTAACCGCGAACCGAAGCAAGCTGAACGCAGCGACGACGGATGATTTGTATCGGCGTTTATCGAATCCGCAACGGGCAACGATCCCGTCGCCACTGCCGATCCCTACAAAAAAAGTGAAGGGCGCGGTTAACAAGAAGGCGCTGGATGAGATTGACGCGGCGCGGTTCGGTGCCAGAGCAGTGGAGCCGCACAGCACGCAGTCAGGGTTTGTGTTTTTCGATGTGTCGGATATTTCCTCCCCTTTGCCGGGCGCGAATTTTTTCCTCATGGGCGTCCAGAACTCCAAGGGAGAAGAGCTGATTTATTTTGAGATCCCGCTGGAGAAATATTTGAACGCGGGAAAGTAGAAGAACCCTGAGCTAATTGATCCGATTACAAGCGAGCAGGGGCAACGGCAGCGACACTCCAATCGTGCATTGGGCGAGCCGTTCCGCAATCCAAACATTGAGTGTTTTGAAATTCGCGGAGCAGTGTGGGCAGACCGCGTGCGACTGAAATGTGTCGAAAGGCTGGCCGCAGCGAGCACATTTCCAGTAATTGCCAATGGGCGGTGATGCTTTGCACGAGGGGCAGGAAAATCCCTGATGCCTGGGTAATTTTTCGAAGCGCAGGAGAGCGCGCGCGTGCTGGAGGCCACTCCAGCAGTTCAAAAGGATGAAAACCGCGATAATTGCCGTCCAAGTTGAATGTTGGACGAAAGCAAGGAGAAAGAATCCAGCCACACCAATGAAGCCGAAGACAGTGGCGATCATCAGACTGCGGGCGCGTCCGAAGATAAACCAGAGCAGGGACCGGAAGATCTGTCCGCCATCGAGCGGGTAAATCGGCAAGATGTTGAAGATGAAAAGGCCGATGTTGATGATGTAGAGCGTTCTGATCAGCACATAGATGTCCGGAGCGGAAAGGTTCATTCCGGATGCCCGGCTGAGCTTGAGAGCCACGAACATAATCGGAGCCAGGACAAGATTTACTAGCGGCCCCGCCGCAATGCTCCAAAGCGTAGCGCCAGGACGCGGTGGAGGATTGACGTACGCGACTCCTCCGAGCGGCCAGAGGACAATCTGGTTGGCGACTCCGCCGACCTGCCGACAGGCCAGTGCATGGCCGAACTCGTGGAGCATGACGATCAGAAAGAGGCCGAGGTACTCGAGTACATTCCAGACGATCGACGAATAAACCCGGTGTCGGCCGTTAATCTCGTATATCGCAATCAAGAACCAGGACCAGTGTAGGAAGACATCGATCCCCGAAAAGCGAAACAGGCGGATGGCTCCTTGTCGGGTCGGCATGGGCGCAGTGTATCGCATTGCGCCAGGTCAGCGCCCGAGAGAGAGTGCGCAGTCCGTATAATCTCCCGGTATGACGACTGCCACGCCTATCGCGTCGGGTGCGCGGGCCAAGTATGAAGCTGTGATCGGGCTAGAAGTACACGTTCAGCTGCTGACGGAATCGAAAATTTTCTGCTCTTGTTCGACGACGTTCGGAGCGCCTCCAAATACAAATGTTTGCCCGGTCTGCCTGGGGATGCCTGGCGCGCTGCCGGTCCTGAACCGCAGGGCTGTGGAGTTTGCGACGCTCGCTTCGATGGCACTGAATTGCAGAATCAATGAGACTTCGATTTTCGCGAGAAAGAATTACTTTTACCCTGACCTGCCAAAGGGATACCAGATTTCGCAGTACGACAAGCCGCTAGCGGAGCACGGTTTCATCGAAGTGGAAGGCGGGAGCAGCAAGAAGCGGATCGGAATCACGCGCGTCCATCTCGAGGAAGATGCCGGCAAGAGTTTGCATGATGGCTTTCCCGATTCACAAAACAAAACGGCAATTGATTTGAATCGCACAGGTGTTCCGCTCATTGAAATCGTCAGTGAACCGGATATGACGAGCGCGGATGAGGCGCACGAGTATCTGACACGGCTGAAAGAGATCATTCTGTATACGGGCGTGAGCGATTGCAATATGGAAGAAGGGTCGCTGCGTTGCGATGCGAACGTGAGTGTGCGCCCGAGGGGGCAGAAGGAGTTCGGAACGAAGGCCGAGATCAAGAACGTCAATTCATTTCGATTTATCCGGGATGCGATTGAGTACGAGATCGAGCGGCAGGTTGAATTAGTTGAGTCGGGCGGGAAGGTTGTCCAGGAAACGCGGTTGTACAACTCCGATGAGGGCAGAACTTACGGAATGCGCTCGAAAGAACAAGCGCACGATTATCGCTATTTCCCCGAGCCAGATCTGTTGCCGCTGGTGGTGGACGAGGCTTGGCAGGCGAAGGTTCGACAGCAACTACCGGAACTGCCCGAAGCGAAACGAGCGCGGTTTGTGAGCGAGTACGGGATCACTTCGCAGGATGCGGGCGTGCTTACGCAAACGAAGTTATTGGCGGACCAGTTCGAGGCGGCGGCCAAGGCGGCAAAGAATCCGAAACGCGTGGCGAACCTGGTGCAAGGGGAATTAGCCGGGAGACTGAAAGCGAAGGGCATGGAAATCGAATCGTCGCCGGTCACGATGCAGGGTGTGGCGATGTCGGCGGATTTGGTCGAGTCTGGAGCAATCTCGGGCAAAATGTTGAAAGACCTATACGACCTCGCTTTTGAACGCCGGAAGGACTTTCCCGTTGTTTATGAAGAGGAAGGCCGACCGCAACAGTCCACGGATACGTCCGCGCTGGAAAAGATTATTGACGAAGTAATCGCGGCGAATCCGAAACAGCTGGAACAGTATCGTGCTGGGAAGGCGACGCTAATCGGGTTCTTCGTGGGTCAAGTGATGAAAGCATCAAAAGGCCAAGCTAATCCGCAGCTGGTAAACGAGATGTTGGCGAAGAAGCTGGGATAGGGATTGAAGATTGCAGATTTTTAGATTGAAGATTGTGCATTGAGTCTCTTGCCCGTGGCTCGGTGACCTCCAGCCCTTCCGCTTTTCTGATGATTTTCCCCTCTCAGGTCGGCCCTCTTATACACGAAGGTGTACGGGTGGCGGCGGCTTTCGTCATGTGAAACAAGAGTCAACCCCGGCTACCCTTTTGTGGGAGCGGAGACACACCCGCTAAGGGGAATCCATGGGCATACGGCGAATCATCAGCATCCTTTTCCTGGTCGTATCGGCGTGCGCAATTTTTCTGCTGCTGAAAAAGCCGATGCCAGTCGAGGTCGAGCCGCAGACTCCCACGCAGATTGCCGAGCACGCACAGTCATTCCAGAGCAAGTTAGAAGAGCTGGATCGGCCCAAAGATCCCGGGGCAGCACCGACCGAGGTGAGGCTCACCGCCGAGGAAGTGAATGCTGCGATTTTATCGTCAGAAGGGACGACTACAGCTGGAGTGCAGCCCGTTTCTGAACAAACGTCATCGCAGCCGAACAGTCCGGGGCCTTCGACCGAGCTCGGCGCCGGTCAGCCGAACGTGAAGGATTACAAAGTCAACTTCGCGGGAGATGAGATCCAAGGGCAGTTTCTGGCCGAGGTCGGTGGGAAAGATGTATGGGTGACGCTCAAGGGTCATCTCGGAGCGAAAGATGGTTACGCCACGTTTGATCCCACGGAGTTTAAAGTGGGAGACCTGAATGTTCCGGTCATGCTCGTGAACGATGCCTTGCAGAAGAAATTGATGGAACAGCGGGATCAGTTGAAACTGCCCCCGAATGTCGGAGGGCTCAAGATTGAGAATGGAGAAGTGGTGTTGACGCAGCGGTAGGGGCGTGTCGTCGCCAACGAGACTCTACGTTTTGAGTGTGACGATTAAGGCTGTTACGAAATTCAGCCGTCCCTACAGGACTTGTTGGACACTCTTCCCGCCTGCCCCAGCGCTGAATTACTGGGCCCATATCGGCTGCCCGTCCGGGGCGAGGGTTGTCTGTGTTATGCCACCAGTTAAACCAGAAGCGAGTTAACAGGCATTATCACAAGCTTGCGCCGTTTGTTCGTCAGAATCGGTGTCAATGAGGGTAAAGGCGATTTTTCAACACTCACGATACCTTGGCGCAGCAACGCCGGGCACCCCCTTCCAATTATCCTTACAGCGAAGTCCGAGAAGCGTTTAAACGATAGGCTCGGAACTCACGGTGGCGGTTGCAGCGAAAGTTGAGATTGAGAAACCTTACGAAATTGCGAAACACCACTCTGAGCCAGTCTCGGCTTCTCGGAGAATTTTTTCCCGCACCGGCAACCCTCCAACCGACTGCATACTCTAAAACCCTCAATCAACGGGGGACGATCCTGTATGAATGCAGAAATAAATACTGACATCGCTAGTTCGGTTTTAGCTAAGCTAAAGCTCAAGCCCGAGTCTTACAACAATCCGGCAATGGAGTGGCATATCGAAGTCCACCCAGCCGACGATGGCTTTATAGTCTTGGGCTTCCCCGCTCGACCTGAAGCCGACAACTTCTGTTCGATTGTTGAAGAAGCCATAAGAACGGCGCTAGTTTGGGCAACCGAGCCCAGCCCGGGTAGCCGGATGCAATGACGCAGAGTAGTGAGCGGGGCTACTCAACAGACGCTTAACAACAAGCAACTCGCATTGAAGCGCTGTGTGCTTATCGTTCTGGTGTGCGCGAAACGTGGCCAAGTAAGCCCTTGTGTTTGACCTAGAACAATCGGGTAAGTCTTTGGTCAGAATGCTTTTGGTTGACCAATTACTAGTCGTGATCGCTCGTTGTCAATGAGTGTAATGGCGATTTAACGCCAACTAGTCTGATTGCGCTTCGGCTTCTGCAACGAGGCAAGCGATTCCTTTGGATTTCTTCATCACTGTTATCGTGTCGTCGGCGCGAATCACGTACTTATCGTTTAGCTTTTTAGTTCCTTTTAGAAAATATTTTCCCGGTCTTAGCTTTGGGAATGAGAATCCCCCGGCGCTATCCGTCAGGGTCGTTCCCACAGGCGGTTTTCCATGCTGCTCGAAGACTTCAATTGTCATACCGTCAACCGACGTTCCTGTATTTGTGTAACCGACCCAGCCGCGAAGTGGATACGCCACAGATGAGTCTTCGGAGCAGTTGCCGATACTATTTTGACCGTACACCCGCACGGCAAACAGCAGGCTCGCAATCAAAGCTAATTTCATGGCACTTAACTCTACGCGATGATTGTTGACGTTAACAGGCGATTACACTCATTGACGGGAGCGACAGAGAGGACACTCGATCATGTGCTTAGCATCGGCAACTAATCTAAAATCACCTGCATCGTCTGCACTCGCAATTCCAGTCAGTCTGGCATCTAGCTGGCCCCGCCCTCCAGGACATGAAGACGCAGAAGCCGTCACCAGGACTCTGAAATCGTCAGTTTAGGGGCATAACGGGGCATCGCTACGCAAGAAGTGAGGCGGCACGTGTCAGTTGTGCTTAATGAACTTTCCGTCTTTGCTCCCGGTGAGTGAGTTGTAGAGAGTTTCCAGGAACGCATCTTCAGAGATAAAGTCCCCCGAATATTTTTTCCACGGGTCGAGGATCTTTGCCTGCTTCATCTGGTCGAGAGTCTTTCCCTGGTTAAGAGCAGATGTAACTACATCGCGCGTGTCTTTCAACATCTTCACATAGGCACGAACGTCGTCGAGGTTCGATACCGGGCCATGGCCGGGAATCACCTTCACATCCGGCGGAAGCTTGGCGATTGCATTCTCGACGCCATCGATCATGCCTTGGATGCTGCCGCCTGAACTGACATCGATGAACGGAAATCCGTAGGTTACAAAATCGTCGCCCATGTGAACGACGTTGGACTTGGGAAAGTAAATCACGGAGTCGCCATCGGTGTGTCCCGCGGGGAAATGCAAAGCGCGGATATCTTCGCCATTGAGGTGAACTGTCACGTCGTGATCGAAAGTGATAATGGGCAACGCGGCTTTCGGTTGAGGCTTCGCGTCAAACTTTACCGAGCCGCCATTTCCTGCCACCCCACCTTCTTCCAGTCGCTTGCGAACATTGTCGTGAGCGATGATGGGTGCGCTCTTCTGAAAATACTCGTTCGATCCAGTGTGATCTTCGTGGTAGTGGGTGTTGATGACGAAGCGGACTGGCTTGTCTGTGATGCCCTTGAGTGCGTCCTGAATCTTGTCGGCGAGCGGAGCGTATTGATCGTCCACAATGACAATGCCGTCGTCTCCGATGGAAGCGCCGATATTTCCGCCAGCGCCTTTGAGCATGTAAACGCTGCCGGAAACTTTTTGGACCTCAATTTTGACTTTGCTGAAGTCCTCGTTTTGCGCGAAGACGACGAGGCTCACGAAAACGAAGAGTGCAACACACAAGAAAAGTTTGCGCATGGGTCTCTCTTAAGTAGGTTGCGCGACATTGTACATGGAGGAAGTCATAGCCCGCGCGAAGATAGGTGTTCTAACGTGCGGGGAACTTCTTCTTGCCGACGCGAGCCTGATCGAAGCGCGTTGCGAACTTATCGAAAGCGGAGGTTGGACCAGCCCATTTGAGTTCGTCGACATTCTTGAACAAGGGGATGTCGGTGCGGAGAGTGGCCAAGGTGCGAAATAGGAGTGCGCGCTCGCGATCGCGGTTCAGAGTTGCGGCGAGCGAACCGGCGCTCGAGACGTTTACGTGCCAGTCCCGATAATCTGACGGGATTGACTCAAGATGAAGAAACTTGGCGAGCACTGCGGCTGAGGATTTCGCTCCCCATCCCTGCAATCCCGGGTAACCATCGGCGGCATCACCCACGAGAGCAAGGTAGTCGGGGATCGATGAGGGAGGCACGCCGAATTTCTGAACGACGGCGGCCTCATCGGAGATCAGGTTCTTCCGGCGATCCAGTTGGACAATTCTGTTTCCGACAACGCATTGGGCCAGGTCTTTGTCGGGAGTGCAGATGAACACGCGTTCTACACGAGGATCCCGCGCAGCGGCCATGGCTCCGGCGGCGAGAGCATCATCGGCTTCGAATTCGACCATGGCCCAAACGGTCACACCGGCCGCGGCCAGAGCTTCTTCGAGCAAAGGAAATTGCGCCCATAACTCCGGTTCGATGCCCTCACCAGTCTTGTAACCATCCCACAGCTCGTTGCGGAACGATTCGATGATCTTGTCCGTAGCGACGGCAACGTGGGTGGCTCCGTCTTTGATCATTTTCAGGACAGAAGTTACCACCCCACGAGCGGCCCCGATCTCGTTGCCATCTGTGTCGCGGACCGACGGCAAGGCGTAATAGTGGCGGAAGAGTTCATAAGTGCCGTCAATCAGGTAAACGTTCATCGCTGGTCGCAACCCTATAAGAACACTGACTATTCGAGCAAGTCGGGAGACTTTCCCGGTGGCAAAAGAAAGCTGTGTGACGGGTTCCAGTCATTTTCTGCGCAATGCGCGTTAGGACAATTCACCCCGGGGCGTAGGAGTGGTGGGGTCTCTGGCCATATGCGGAGAGACAAGCTTTCCCTCCTTTGGGGTTCAGGAGAAATCAGAATGACAAAACGTGGAAAGGTATTACGCGATGCGAATGCGGGACCTGGATTGCTGATGGTGGAGGGGCAGCAGTATCCGTTTACATTGGAGGGTGTTTGGAGGTCTGAAGTTCCGCCCAAGCCGGGACTGGTAATTGAAGCCGAATTCGATCAGGCGGGGCAAGTTACGGGCATCACTGCGGTTCCGGAATCGCAATTAGCGAAAGAACAAGCGGAAGCAGCCATGGCGGTGGCGAAGGAAAAAGGTGCAGCGCTGGCCTCGGGCATGGTGGCGAAATTCGGACTCCCCAACCTGGTGGCAGCGGGAATTTTGATTCTCGGATGGTTTTTCTTTGCGACCGTGAGCCTGGACGCAGCGATTTTCGGAAAATTGGAGTTCACGTTCTGGCAGATTCTGGGGTTCCTGAATTCGAGCAATCTGATGGAATCGCTGGGCAGAGCGGGTAGATCGGGTCCGAGTGCGGGCATGTATGGCTTCTTTGCGATTCTCTGCCTTGTTGGCCCATTTGTGGCGTACTTCTGGAAAGACAAGCGTGCCCATTTGGGTGGACTTCTGCCGCTGGTGTTCATGGTGATTGTTGCCCTAATCGTGCGGAGCAGCGTCCATAGTGCTCTCGGGGGTGATGTCGCCGGCCCTTATCGAGAAATGCAGGAGCGGGCGCAGGATGAGGCAATGAAGGCTCTCTCGCTGGGGATGGGTGCGTATCTTTCGATCCTGGCTAGTCTGTACTTCGCTGGGATTGGAGCGAAGAAATTCTTGGCTTCGCGGGCGAGTGGGGTGTAGCGGGGAGCGTTTTCAAGATGCCGGAGTGTACGAGAACTTTCGTTACCTCTCGATGTTCGAAAATCACAGAACGGTATCCCAGATTAAGCAAGAATGATCGCGGGAGACCTTTCTGTGTTGCGGCTCGATTTCATATCTTGTGTGTTGACCATTACTTCAACCATCCTTGTGGGACGAAGGTGCTGGCAAGGATGGGCTCTGGCTGCTATTAATAGCGTCATTATTTGTGTGATTGCGGTGAAGACGGCGCAAATCGGATTTATACCGGCGAATTTGTTCTGCATCGTGCTGTATGGAATTAACCTGCACGGGTGGAAAAAAGAAGAAGCGTCATCTTAAAGACAGGCTGCTGTCATTCGTGTGGCTGTTTTTGTCTGGTCTAAGTGATAACGGGCAGGTTGCTGAGACCCTCGGTCCCAAATACTCTGCGATACCGCTCCACTTCGGCCGGCGGCCCAAGCGCCTTGTTGTAGTTGTCAGACAATTTAACGGCGGGCTTACCTTCCACTTCTGAAACCTTACAGACCAGGCTCACCGGATCGAAGCCATTGCCTCCGGCTGGATCGCATCCGCGAAAATCGTTGGTGAGAAGCGTGCCCCAGCCAGTACTGAGGCGGATACGACGCCCGGGGATCCATTTCTTCCGGTCAAGGAAGTCTGCGGCGGATTCGAAGTCGGTCGGCTTCGTGGAGTTTTGGGGGGAACCTCCGAAATAGGCATGCAGGGCGAGAATTTCGTCGACGTCGAGGGAGTCGGAAGCGATCAGCAATTTTTCGCCGGGATCGCGACCACGCGCTTTCAGCCATTCGATGTATTCGTCTCCGGCGATGAAGGGATCTTTGCTATCGACGCGTTGACCGGTCCAGTCGGCAGTCCAATCGGGTGCGTTCTTCAAAAATTGTGTGGTGCCGAATGTGTCGGGGAGCATGATCAACAATGCGCCTTGATAGGTTTGCTGCCAGAGATCGAGCACGTGGTATTGAGATTCTTTCAAGGCCTCGTCATCCGGAGCGAGCGCGGCGAGGGTCATCGGAATTTCGTGCGCATTGGTTCCGATCGCCTCAAGATCGTGCTTATGTGCGAGAAAAGCATTTGAGGTGCCAATGAAACTTGGCCCGAGGTTGTCGGCCATGGCTTCGACCACGTATTCCTGCCAAAGAAAACTGTGACGTCGGCGAGTGCCGAAGTCGGCGATGTGCAGGTCGGGAACGTTGCGGAGCCGCTCGATCTTTCCCCAAAGCCGTGTCTTCGCGCGAGCGTAAAGAATGTCGAGGCCGAATTCACTGAGGCGCTTTGCGCAAGCGCGGGTCTTCAGTTCATTAATGATGGAGAGCGCGTACAGCTCCCACATGGTGGTGTCGGTCCACAAGCCCTCGAAGTTCAGATGAAACTGGCCATCGACGACGGTGAGTTCGTAATTCGAGAGACGGAAATCGCGCTCGAGCCATTCGAGGAAGCCGGGTTCGAAAATTCCACGCCGTCCGTAGAAGGTGTTGCCGGCCAGCCAAACGAGTTCTGATTTGCGGTAACGAATGCCGCGGACATGCTCCATCTGCTCGCGGATCTGCGCGGGGGAGAACATGTCCGCCAAGCGCATGGCCGAGCGGTTGAGCAGTGAAAAGGAAACTCTGGTCTTGGGATAGTGCTTCCAGATGAACTGGAGCATCAGCAGCTTATAAAAGTCAGTATCGAGGAGTGAGCGGATGACAGGGTCGAGTTCCCAGTTATGGTTGTGGGCCCGCTCGGCGAAGTTGACGATCATGAGAGAAATATCCTAATTGGCGGGTGTTGATCGGGGCAAACGCGAGGGTATTTGGCGATGCCCGCGAAATTTCGGCTGTTGGAAAAATGCGGTTCTTCGGAATGAGGCTTTTTTCGGTTCAAAAATCTTATTTGCTCTGAACCTTCACCCAAGCGCGCGATGCGGCTGACGATTCGATGAGGTGCATTAGGCGTTGAACGGCCAAAGCATCGTCGAAATTTGGATGGAACGTTTCTAACCGCGAGAGCGCGAGCAGGAAATCTCCCAGTGTGGCGATGAACGTGTGTTCATAACCGATGGCGTGGCCCGGCTTCCAAAAGTTCTGCGAGTACGGATGGTTCGGACCGGGAACCATGAGTGAGCGCGCCGCGCGGATTTCAGCCTTTTCGCTGGCGTCGAAGAAGACGAGACGGTTCATGTCTTCCAAGTCGAAGCGCAGCATTCCTTTTGATCCATGAATTTCGAAGGACGTCTGGTTCCGATGACCAACGCCGAAGCGGGTGGCCTCGAAGGAACCGATGCTGCCGTTAACGAAATGCGCAAGCAACAGAACGGCGTCGTCCACATCGCGTCCGGCGGCGAAGGTGTGAGTCATGGCTGTCAGATCGCTTACGGTTCCGTTGAGATAGAGCGCGGTGTCGAGCGAGTGAGAAAGCAGATCGCCTAGGGCGCCAGATCCGGACTCGCTGCGTCGATAGCGCCAGCCCGACGTTTTGGCGGGGTCATTGCCAGATTCATTCAGGTACAGAGCACGATAGTGATAGATGTTCCCCAACTTCCCGTCATCAATCAGGTTTTTCGCGAGCACTACGGCAGGCACGCGACGATAGTTGAACCACACGAGCGTCGGAATTTTTGCGGCAGCTTCCGCCATTTTTTCTGCCTCTTCTAGCGTGGCGGCCAGTGGCTTTTCGCAGAGGATGGTTTTACCGGCGGCAGCGGCCTCGAGCGCGATCGGACAGTGAAGAGCGTTCGGAGTGGCGATATCTACGATGTCGACGTCGGGGCGCGTGACGACCTTCTTCCAATCTGTTTCGGTCTGTTTCCATCCCCACTGAGAAGCTGTGGCCTGCAGCGTTGCTGGATTGCGTCCACATAGAACTTGCAGGTTGAGATCGTAAGGAGTCTGGAAGAAGTGGTTGACCTGGAGAAAAGCGTTGGAATGCGCTTTGGCGATGAAGCCGGTGCCGATCATCGCAATGTTGAGCGTTTTCTTGGCTGTGGTCATCCTTGTTTCGCGCTACTCTCCACCAAAACTATCAAACAACTTCCACAAAGTATCTCCGGTGAAGCGATAGAGGACATAACCGCGGTTGTCATTATCGGAGATTTCGCGGAAGAGGAGCTCACCGCGCCCGTCGCCGTCTGCGTCGACCGCATCGATTAATTCGAGCCGCGAGAGAACATCAAGGTGCCGGGCATCGGTGGTCTGGCTTAGGAGCTTGCGCAAATCGCCATAGATATCCGTGCGGCAAGCAAGAGTAATGAAATACTCCGCGTTCGCCGAGCTATCGGCTGCCTTGGATACCGGCATCTGCGCTTTTGCCGTCAGCACCCAAACGGGCTCGTTGGCGTTTGAGAGATCGAAAACACGGAAATCGATGTCGCTGAATTTCGGTTGGGGAAGCTTGGCGGTCCCCGTGGCCTTCTTTGCGGACGTTTTGGTTGCCGAAGCCGACGTAGTCGCAGCAGCTAATTCATCTATGCGCTTTCGAACGTCGTCTGCCGCGAGATCAAGCATCCGCTTAAGATTCTTTTCCATCTCGTCTGGCTTCGCGCCGAAGTTGTAGGGGCGTGGGTCAGGACCCGACGCGTCGGAGATCGCCACGAACGTGAGAGGAGCCTCCGGCTTGGCGGATTTTGCAGAAGTCGTGGACTTGGCTGAAGCGGGAATCGGCGCCGGTTTCTCAGGAGCGGCGGCCGCTTTGGGTTCGGGAATTCCACGACGCAATTTGGGACGGTTCGGATCTTCCTCGGCCGAAGGCTCGGGCGTAACCGGTTTAGGCTCCGCCGAAGGGGCAGGTTGGGGCGGAGCAGGCGGAGCCTGAGGCTTCTCGGATTTCTCGTCTGGCTTCGGAGTGGGTTTGCTTTCCGGCTTAGGGCTTGCACCCGGACGCCTCAGAGTTGGCGGAGCGTCAGTGTCATCCTTGATGACTGGCATTTCTGCTTTCATGCCCTTGCGAGCGGGCGTTGCTCCTGCCGCGAGCCAGGTTCCCTCGGCCATCCAGTTGTTATTGAGTTGCCCTGCGCCAGTTGCAGTGAACAGACCCTGCGAAACACCGGTCTTCAACCCTTCGTACACTGTGCCGGGCTCGACGGCCATCGGCACCGGCTTCCCTTTATAAATGCCAGCGTCGAAAAACTTCCCGTTGTCCAGGATGGCGATGGGAAATAGGCGCGCCTTTCCATCACTCTGGATTTGGAGTAGGCCTAAAGCGCGCGGTCCCTTTGGAGTTTTTTGCTTGTTCGCTGATTGCGGGTAAGTGGGCGATGGCGAGCGTTCCGGCGCTTGGGAGTAAGCAGACGTGATGAGCACGAGGACAGCCGCCAGCAACATGACCCGCCGACTACGAGTGCGGTATAAACGATAGATAGAGGAACCAAAGGCCATGGATATCAATGATAAGGCTCCCGATTTTACTTTGCTTGACCAGAACGAGAAGAAAGTGTCGCTCAAGGATTTTCGCGGCAAAACAGTCGTGCTTTTCTTCTTTCCGAAGGCGGACACTCCCGGCTGAACAATAGAAGCGTGCGGGTTCCGCGACGCATATAAACAGATGCAGAAGTCAGGCGTAGTGGTGCTTGGTATTTCGGCCGACACTTCTGGGAAGCAGAAGAAATTCGAAGAGAAATATGATTTGCCCTACACCTTGCTCGCCGATACGGACAAGAAGATGTGCGAAGCCTTCGGCGTCATGAAAGAGAAGAATATGTACGGCAAGAAAGTGATGGGCATTGCGCGAACCACGTTTGTGATCGGGCCGGAAGGGAAAATCCAGCATGTATTCCGAAACGTGAAGCCGGAGGGTCATGCTCTGGAAATGCTCGATTATCTGAAGGCAAAGAGCTAGCCGAGGCACGGGAGGCGGGCCGAGGAGCCCGCCTTCCTAACACGAATCTATTTCACGGTTGCTGCCGCTGTGGTCGTAAAAGTAACGGCCTTCTCTGCAGGGATAACAGCTTCCTGTTTGCCGGTTGCAGCGGCTACTCCCGTTCCTGCACCAGCACCGACTCCCGCACCGATAGCGGCCCCTTTGCCGCCGCCCGCAAGGGCACCGATGACAGCGCCCGCTGCAGCACCACCGCCGATCTTTGTAGCATTGCTTTTCGTGTGGCCTTTGCCCGTAATGTGGTAGCTTCCGGTCGAGAGGGCGACGGTCCTTCCTTCAGCTTGGACGGACGTGAGACGAATGGAGAGTTGCCCGGGAGCCTGAAGGCGTCCGCTGGATTTTGCCAAAGTCACTTTTCCACGAACGGGAGCGCCGGCTTTCGCGATTGTCCTGCCATCGACAACTAAACTCCGCGTGAGACTTCCATCGAAACGATCTCCGACTTTTGCCGTTCCTGAACTAAGTTCGGAGCCAATCCTGACAGTCAGCTTGGTACCCGCGGGTATTGTTTGTGCCGCTGCGAGCAAACTGAGCGCGAGCAGGGCCAGTCCGGGTTTTACAATTTTGCGAAGCATGATATGTCTCCCTTGAAGTGAAGGATGGCCAGATGGTGGAACGGGTGAGCCATTATAAGAAGACTCGCGGGCCGGCGATAGAACGGGAAACCAAAGTGACACCTGTAGGGATTGAAGAACTTGAGCCTCTGCCGCAAGCCTTTTACGACCGCGATCCCCGGAAGGTGAGCCGGGCTCTGTTAGGAAAGGTTCTTGTTCGCCGAGAGCGCGGCCGCGTGCTAGCGGGACGCATTGTTGAAACGGAGGCTTACCTTGATGGTGATCCCGCCGCCCATTCTTACGTTGGGCGAACCGCCCGGAATGATGTTTTGTTTGGTCAACCTGGGCGTTGTTACGTGTACTTCATCTATGGCAATCACTATTGCCTGAACGTCTCGTGTCTGCCCGACGGAACACCAGGGGCAGTGCTGTTTCGCGCGCTCGAACCGCTGGTGGGAATTGAGCGTATGGCAGTGGCGCGTGGCGCGCTTATCGCGAACTCGAAGCAGTTGAAACTGCTTACGAGCGGTCCAGGCAGGATGGCGCAGGCGTTTGGAGTTACCCGAGAGCGCGATAACGGGAAGGATTTTTTCGATACGAAGTCGGACTTGATCATTGTTGACGATGGACATCGCGTGAGAAAAATTGAGGCAACTCCACGCATCGGTATCACGAAAGCGGCCGACTTACCGTGGCGGTATCTCGTGCACGGCAATCTCTTTGTGTCGCGCTGAATTCGGCGGGTCTTCAATTTCCAGCTTGGCCGAAAAACATCTGGGCAGGTATGATTCGCGGACGCGGACATGCGTCTCCGCGACTCTGAATGGTGTCCGGGAGCCCCGATCCATGCAAATTTCCAGGCGTTTCGCCTTGGTATGCGTCTTCCTCTTCGCAATCCCACTGTGGTCCCAAAGCAATAAGAACCTCGACTCGCTAAAAAACGAAGCCGTGCAGATGGTCGAGGCGCGGCAGGTATTCACCCAGCAGATGGTGGACCAGATTTTCAGTTTCGCGGAATTGGGATTTCAGGAATTCGAGACTTCGAAGTATGTCACCGACATTCTGGCGAAAAATGGTTTCAAAGTGGAGCAGGGGGTAGCGGGAATTCCAACGGCATGGATGGCAACGTATGGTTCGGGTAAGCCGGTGATTGCTTTCATCACGGACATCGATTGCATTCCGCGAGCATCACAGAAGCCGGGTGTGGCGTATCACGATCCGTTGATTGAGGGTGCACCCGGGCACGGCGAGGGCCACAACTCCGGCATGGCTGTAAACATCACGGCTGCGCTGGTGCTGCATGAGTTGATGGAGAAGCACAAGATTCCCGGCACACTGAAGATCATGCCTGGGGTGGCAGAGGAGTTGTTAGGGACGAAGGCATTCTTCGTGCGGGCGGGGCTGTTCAAGGATGTGGACGTTGTACTTGGTTCGCATGTGGCTGATTCCCTGGGGACGCAATATGGGCATTCGTTCAGTCCACAAGGTCTTGTGTCAGTCCAATATTTTTTCCATGGGAGAGCAGCCCATGCCGCCGCCGCACCATGGGACGGACGAAGTGCGTTGGATGCAGTTGAATTGATGGATACCGGATGGAACTTCCGGCGTGAGCATCTTCCGCGAAATCAGCGCTCGCATTACGTGATCATCAATGGCGGAGATCAGCCGAATGTGGTGCCACCGGAAGCTGCGGTTTGGTACTACTTTCGCGAGTTCGATTATCCGCATATCAAAGACCTTTACGAACTAGGTAACACGATGGCTGAAGCAGCCACGATGATGACTGGGACAACGGTAACCAAACGTATTGTCGGCTCAGCGTGGCCTCCACACTTCAATAAGGTGATCGCAGAAATACAGCAAAAAAACATCGAGCGGGTTGGCATGCCAAAGTGGAGCGAAGCGGATCAGACTCTGGCCAAGGCGCTTCAGAAAGAAATCAAACAACCTACCGATGGGCTGAACCAAAAAGTCGATCCGCTGAAAGTGCCATCGCCTGAAACAGAAGAAGGCGGTTCGGATGACGTTGGCGATATTTCATGGAACGTGCCCATGGTGTACCTGCGCTATCCGGCAAACATTCCGCATACTCCGGGGCATAGCTGGGTTGACGCGGTAGCGATGGCAACCCCGATTGCGCACAAAGGATCAACGGCTGGAGCGAAGGTACAAGCGCTGACCGCGATCGATCTCTTGTTGTCGCCGGACTATGTGAAACAAGCTTGGGACTACTTCAATAATGTGCAAACAAAGGACCTGAAATACGCCCCGCTGATCGGACCGGAAGATAAGCCAGCGATTGAATTCAACAAAGAGAAGATGACCAAATTCCTACCGGAAATGAAGAAGTATTACTACGATCCGACCAAGTACAAGACGTACCTGGAGCAGTTAGGGATTGAGTATCCGACGGTGAAGAAGTAAGGAGCTCGGGGGCGGTCGATGGCAGTGTCAAGCCGCGAAGGAGTGTCTAGCCAATTCGTCGTGAGCCGAAAGCTCCGCGCGTGATCCTTGGTCAGTGAGCAAAGCTTTGGTTCAAGTGTGCATTCAAATGCAATCTCGGATGCATGTGTTTGCATCGCGCTATTGGCGCGGGTTTCGAGGGGGATGAATATTGGATGAACGCGGTCAAAAACACTTGACATAGCTTCGCCACCACATCAGAATGCGTGGCACTTCGTTGGCTTCGACGCTACCTCTTTAGCGCCCCCTCCCAGCCGCCGAACTCAAAAAAAACAGCTCCAATTTCTCCAAGGAGGATGGTAGATGACTAAGGTCAGGAATTTTCTGCTTTGTCTCGTGCTGCTTGCCCTTGCCGGGATTCTGCACCACGAGTGGACACAGATGAGTGGCAGTTCAGGCATTGAGCCTGAGGTGCGCGCAGCTACTCTAAGTAATGCGGTTGGTACAACGTGTACCGGGACGTGCACATGGCATTTCGTCAACAACCAGACGCAAGGTCAGTGCCAGACTCTGACTGCCTATTTCACTTGCGACGGGAATAACGTCACAAAGGGACCGATAACCGCGAGTAGCTGTCTAAACAGTACCGACCACTACTATGTCACGACGAATGGTACTTGCTCGCTTGTAACGGCTTCGACTGGAAGCCAGCCCGGAAGACTCGTCTTATCGAGCCTGGCTCCATCGACAACACCGACGCCGACACCGACGCCAACCCCGTCACCGAGCCCCAGCCCGAGTCCGACTATCTAGTCGCGCTCGCACAACGTACCGAAATTGATCATGGCAGGAGGGTTCGCTCTCCTGCTTTTTTTGCCTCTTCTCGTCGCTGCGAGTCCGATGTTGGAGTACCGCATGTTCCTATGGGGAAACCTTTACAAGCGTGAAGTTAGAGCTACGGTAAGCAATTGAAAACTGAGCTGTGAAGTGTTCCGGATTGTCGTGAGCCTCATCGATTCTGTCCCGCTCAATCAACACGTAGTCCACGTGGTATTGCTTGAGCAGACTTTCCGTTCGAACTGATCCGCGATACATCTCCGCCACATCGCGCTCGCGAACGCGATAATCCAACCCGTGGGACCAAAGCCATCCGCGGTAACCCATGACAATTCGACGGCCACCGAGACAGGCGATTGGATTAGTGTGTCTGTCAGAAGTTAAGAAAATCGCGTCCGTCCTGGTGTGATCTTTCACAAAATTTGCCAGTTCGATGTCCTCGAACGAAAACATTTGCGTGCTCAAGTGCAGCTCTCTCCAAACGGTTACGCTTCCAGTGCTGATCATAGTGGCCAGTATGATCAGCGATAGCGGAATCCCGACTCGGCGTGATCCGCGGACAAATTTGTCAAACATCAGGCCCGTCAAGATAGAGCTCAGCAGAAACCACCAGTACATCAACTTGAGGTTGTCATAATCGTAAGGCTGAAAGATCACAAGATTCGAGATCCCGAACAAAGCGACGGATGCCAGATAGAAGGTTCGCACTTTCCGTGTTGCGAAATAGCAGGCGAGCGCGAAGATAAAAATATGGGGGCTCATGTTTTTGAACCAGAACCACCAGATCGACTCATGTGCATTCATCCAGCCGTACACGGGGCGCAGGAAATGTCCTGGCTGGCGAGGCAAGATCCATAACACTTGCGGCAGAGCAACCAGAATGATGGGTGGGAAAAACCAGGCCCATGCTCTTAGGGTGGGGATCCATTGTCTGCCTTCGACCAACAACTCGATAAGAAGCAGCAAGCCGGCAACAATGCTCAGTGCCGCAAAGGTGTGAAAGTGAACCAGAGGCAAGGAAGAAAGCAGAACGCCAGCATAAAGTAGGTTTTTCTGATTCGAAGTTTTCCAGTAAAGCCAGAGCCAAATGACTACCAGCGTGCCAATGAGACACCCCCAATCGGCGGCTCTTTGTGGCAAAAGATAGTCGCACACGAAATTCGAAAACCACAGGTTGTGCTCGGGAATGTTCGAATAATCCTTGCGCAAAACAGCTGACGCAAAAGACGCTCCAGATGAGTGGTAATCGCGCCAGAGATAAATCGTTCCGAAGATGCTGCCGTTGAAAAGAAGTAATAAGAGGGCGGAAATTGCTCCAATTGTACCTGCACCCATGCTGCGCGCAAGAACATACATGGCTGCGATAAACCCCACAATCGCCAGCAGCGAAGGCAAGATCAGGCTCACACGGAGACTCAGGCCACTTTTAACCATCCACGCACTGATAAGGTCGGGCACGAACGGATACGAAAGTTTCGTTCCTGGATAGATCGGATTCTCTTTGACAGCAGCCGAGCCTCGCTGCACAAAGTTCGAGATCATCGAAAGATGCCACGCGAGGTCGCCCCAAGTGGTCCCGGCCGAGTAGAGGCCATCTGCCTTCGGTTGCAACATGTGTGTCGAAAGCAGGTGTGAGAAGAGGACCGCGAAGAACAGCACGGTGAATAACAGAGGGATCGCTTCGCGGAGCGTGGTTCTCCGGTTGCTGCTGCTCAGCAGTGCGACCTCCGGATCACTTTGCGGTGTCATTCGCTTCGTAGAGCACGAGTTGCACTCCCGGCCTCAGCGGATACTTGCCAATTTCGTGATACTGATTTCTCAGCAATGGCGTGAACTCCGCGACTTGCTTGGTCGAAACGATCACAATCGCGGAATCCGACTTCATGACGTTTCCCGAGTATCCGATGCGCTTCTCGTTGCGCAGATACCAAGGCAGCGGCCAATAATCAGGAGACATCACGAGGATGGTCGTCTGATTTCCCGTTCCCTTTTGTTCTGAGATCCGCTCGACTGCGCTGATCATGTCGAGAAATCCCCGATACGTCTGCGCGTACGGATACACGTAGCGATCGTCATCGTAGTGATAGAAGTTCAACCTCACCGACTGGAACAGTGTGATCAGCAATCCAGCTGCGATGACTCCAATCGCGGCGAAGCGTCGCGCGCGAACTCGCGAAGTCGTATTCCACAATTCCTGCGCGGCGAATCCCGCGCACATTGCCAACGGAACTACTGCATTCATCTGGATCCATGGCGTCTTGTATGGCAAGATCGAATAGCCGAACAGGATCGCGAATCCCCAAAGTCCGGTGAAGAGCGCGAAACGGTTCCTCATCCGCACCGCAAGAACCAGGCCACATAGTCCGCTCAGCAAAATCACCGCCTCTTCCTTCATCATCCACCGCACGTAGGTGAAGAAGGGCGCTTTGTGCTGGCTCGTCCCAGTCTTGAACCAGAAGCCATAGGCGGCGATCGCGTCGTGCAAGCCATCACGCAGATTTCCGAAGAACGACGAATAGAAGACAATGATGCAGGCGACGAAGACGGCGAGCGATCCGAGCACGAGCAGGATCACTCTTTTCCATCCGCCGAAAGTCGCGACTGAAAGCGATTCCCGCCGACCTGACAACAGACTCGCCAACACTGCGCTCGCCAGGATCGCTGCGACTGAGAATCCAGCAGTCTCCTTGGTGGCGAACATGAGCGCGAGCGCGATCGTCGAGATGTAGAGCTCTTTCGCTTCCCGCGTGTCGTAGAAACGGAGTAGGCCGAAAACCCACCACAACGTGAAGAACACGAGCGGAATCTCGTGGATGAAATCCCGCGAGAAGAACACCATTCCTGGAGAGAGCGCGAGCAACGCGGCTGCGACGAGCGTTCCAACTTCGCCCAGCCGCTTGCGCATTCCAATCACGAGCGCAACGATCCCGATACCGAAGAACACTGGAACGAAGCGGATCGAATCGGTCGTCGTTCCTTCTCCGCCGAACACCATGTTGTTCACGCTCGACGTGACCAGCGCGCAATAATAAAGAGTGGGCCCGTGATAATTCGCCGCGTCGTACTTGTAGAAGCCTTCGCGGAAGAGTCTCAGCAGGAAAAGCCCGTTGACGCCTTCATCATGATGAAGTGGTTTGAGCGAGAGCGCGTAAAGCCGTAACGCAGCAGCGGCGAGCAGAACCATAGCGTCTGCAATCGTACGAAGCCGGTTTTTTTCGCGAAGAGATTTTTCGGCGGAAGAGTCGGCTACTGGGTTGTGGAGTTCCGCGGGCATCGATGGGTGCCCACAACTTTATCCTGAAAATTACCGAACGGCCACGCTTTCATTCGGGACAAAGAAGATGATCGTGTCTGCGAATGCACTACACGCAGTCAACACCACAAAGAATGTAGCGATGCACGCCAAGCGCTTCATACTGCCTCCGGGAGGCTGAGCTTGGCAGAGAACCATAAGCAAGCGAATACCGTGGATCATGTATTTCCCGCTCAAGCAAAGCTTGGACGGGCCACCCGACGAGGCTTCCCAAGCGCAGGCAGTCCTCCGCTGCGCTACGCCAAAGCTGCATCACGTTCGTCCGTCCTCGAGTACACTTCCACGCATGCGATCGTTTTTGCGTCTGATCTTCTTTTTCTTCGCTTTCTCATTGTTCATATTCTTATGTGCAGCGCAGGTGAATCCTGCACTGACGCCACGCAAGGCTCCCAAGCCGACACTGCCTAAGATTGATGAGAAGGCGTGTCCGTTCGAAGGATGCCAGTTTGGCAAGTGGACGGCCCAGGAAACCGTCGAGCTGTTTTCAACCTGGAAGCCGGGCCGAGCGCCGGTCTCAAAAATTCCCAAGGGGGAAGAAGTCAGGGCGCTGACCGGAGTCCACATCACCTACGAAGCGGAGGAAATTGAGATCACCGCTCCGATCGCGCAGTACGGTTTGAAACCGGGCGACAAAGTTTTCGGTTACATGAACCTGGGCGAAGGCTTCATGAACGCCTGGTTCAACGGGACGTGGGTGGAAGATTTCGATGGGAGCGGCATCCGGCGCGGCGAAGAGGGGTGCACGCGCGACTGCTCCGGGAAACAGGTGAAGCCGGGAAGGTATGAATGGTGGGTCCAGATGCGAACGAAAGATGGCGTGGTCGGTTGGACCCAGGAGACGGACAAATTTGGTGGGAAAGATTCGCTGGCGGGTGAGGCGGCTGTCCGTCGTCGGCTGTCCGCGTAAAAGCAGGAGTCCGTAGTCAGCGAGAATCGTCCTTGGCCTTTGGCCGTTGGCAACAATTCCGTTGGCTGCAGGATCGCATCTACTTCGCAGCGCTCACGATGACAAAGGTGTTTGGCCAACGACCGCCAACGACCAACGACTAATAACTCAGCGTGAAGTTCACGACGATCTGGGTTTCGACTTCGACAGGTTGGCCTTGCAGAAGGTAGGGACGGTATCTCCATTGCCTCACTGCGCCCATGGCGGCTTGGATCAACTCGCGCGGGCCGGAGATCGCGGTCAATTCCGAGATGTCTCCTTCCCTGGAGATGATTGCTTTCATGAGAACCGTGCCCTCGATGCGACTCCTTCGCGCCAGTTCCGGATAGACTGGCGCCACTTTGTGCAGAATCATTCCCTGTGCCACTCCCTGCGAGACGCGCACCCGTTTTGGAAGGTCGCCGGAGGTGGCCGGCGCGGCGCTCTGATCTGCGGGGTTCGCTGACGCGGGGGGCTGAGCTGCAGGATTGGTCGGCGAAGCGGACTGAGTTGCGGGGTCGCCGGATGCGGCGGGCTGAGCGGCGGATGGATTGGGCGGAATCGGGTAGTCTTTCGTTTTATTGGCGAAGGCGAAATCGAATGGGACTTTCGTTGAGACTTTCACGGCCTTGCCGTTCTTGATATACGGCTTGAACTTCCATTTTTTGACGGCAGCGATCGCGGAGTCCGCGAAGATCTTGTCGCCACTCGCGAACTCAGCGCGCTCGACGTCTCCGGTTTCGGTAATCCAAACTGACAGGATGACCTCGCCCTGGATGCCTTTCATCGACGCTTGAATCGGGTAATCCGCCGGGACGCGCTTTATGGTTTCGAGCTTGGTGGAACCCGGAGGTGTGGCAGATGATTTCGCTGTGTCTGTTTCCGGACGGCTTACCGATGGCGTCTGTGTCTGCTCGGAAGATTGCGCGGAGAGTTCCGGAGAGACGAATGCGGCCAGACATAGGACGACGAGAGGGACGAAGAGCACGCGCATAAGTCGACAGTGTAAGGGATAGGTCAAATGGAGGGAGGTTAGACGTGATACGCGGAATCGGAGATGCGTAGGAGGTTGGAGCCTAAGTTTCGAAGAAAGCGAACGTAGGGCACCCTCGTTTTATAGGATGGAAGCGGAGCCCCGGGCCACCCGCCCAGCCGCGACGACGATGTCGCGCGAGGAGTTGGGAATCTCTAGAACACAGGTTGTCCGCGTTCATGGTGCTCACCCTTCGAAACCCGCGAAGGGTGCTGCAGCCATCAATTGGTTGGTGCTTCGAAGTGATTGGTGCTTCGAAGGGCCAGCCCTCAGCCCTCGATTCAACTAACGGCGGTCTTTGAAATAAAGACGTATCGCTTCGGCTCTCCCTTTAAGACCGGTAATGTCTCTTATCCAATTGCTGGCATAGGAAAAGGGGGGCTGCGCGGCTATAAGCTTGCCGGTTTCATCTTTTGGGTGGCACGCAGGGCAGGTATGACAGTTCTGGAGTTTATCCGGGTCTGCCTTCAGGAGTTCAATGATGAGTTCGCTACCACAGTTCGAGCAGATCAGGCCGACCTTCTCAAGTTCCGTTAAGCGAATGTAATCTGCCATTGTCTATTCCCTTTATGTCCGTTGCACCATGGGTAATATTGCGTGCCGTACACTTTTACCTTGCTCGGACGCCAGGTCCTGCGACCCAGATCGCGGCGTTTGATCGAACCTTTTTTATTCACGCCCGAAAACAGCATGAGCCACGAACGAGCGCTAGAGCGACAGGTCTTTGTCCGAGGTTTCGTCAGAATCGTCGCCGGCAGATGGAACATGAAACAGCGCTGCCTGCTCCTCGGCATGCTCACGTAGTAAACGCATTTCATCATCTGCTGTGAGTTCAGGTTTTTCCTGTTTGCGCTGATTTCTCCGCTCGGCTTTATCCCGCTGACGCTGTTGGCGAGCTTGTTCTTTTTGACGTTTGCTGAACGTCGATCTCCCTGTAGGCAATGAGAGGTCCTCCCGTATCGTGAATTGACTACCAACGCGGCTCACGTGGTCGTCGTGCCTTGCCCCGATAATCGTCGCGTCCTCCGCCGAAGCGCTTTCCACCCCCTCCACCACGTGAACCCTCGGTCTTTGGTCGTGCCGCATTGATCGTCAAAGTGCGGCCACCCATTTCGGTATTGTTGAGAGCTGCGATGGCTTTCTCCGCATCACCATCACTCGACATTTCGACGAATGCAAAACCACGCGAACGTCCCGTATCGCGGTCCGTGACCATCGTGACGTTTTCAATCTCGCCATGCGGTTGAAATAGCGCACGCAGTTCTGACTCGGTGGCGCTATGGGGCAGGTTGCCGACATACACATTCTTCATAACAGCTCCGTTTTCTGTGCCTCGGATCGCAGTTGCATGGAGACTTCTGAGCGTCTGGATGTTCTGACCTCAAGATCTCGAGGCGGGGTTGGACGATTGCGGAGAGCCATAGTACGTGCCACTGAGACGGAGCGTACCTGAGCTATCTTCCGTGAGGCCGCCATGATTCCGCAGGTCACGAGTTTCTTGTTGCCATCTTCTGTCAGCTCGGCTTGGGAGCTACAACTAGATTCTTCCGTGTCATCCGACTGAAGCCCAGCAACAGAATTCGGAGAGTGGGCAAGATACTCGGGCTTCCCGACAAGAAACGCCAAGCGCACCGCTGGACTTGCCGTCCGAAGTTCATCGCAAAAGACTTCCAGGTGACCCTCAGTATTTTGCATATTAATGAGCACAAGATTGTAATGGTCGACTCGCCACCAGGAGCGCGCTTCGTTGAGATCGACGGCGCAATCCACGTCGACGCCCAACTTGCGCATGGCTTCGGCCCGCAACTCTCTCTTAGCGGGGGAGTCGTCCAGCAGAAGCACTCGTTTGCGCTTGATCGCGTTAGGGACTTCGGTCGCGATCGGTGCTGCCAAGGACGGAATCATTCGGGTTTCGCCTCCACGCGCCCGGCTTTTGAGTTTCGATCGCGTGCGCGATCCGGTTGCGCTGGCTGGAGGTTCAACATGAGCCTCTGTTGCGCTCGGCGTCGGATCTTCATCTTGCGAATCTTGTTGAATCTGGCTTTGTCGCCGTTGATACCGGACATTCGTCAACTCCTTGAAGTGCGTGTCGTTGTGAAAGAATGGGTTCGGCAAGAGGAAGGTTCCTCCCAGCTTACCGTTCCTAAATCTTCAGAGGCGGGAGGAAGTTTGAAGTCACCGTCTCGCCCAGAGCTTTCGTTTCTCGTCCTTCTAATTCAGCCTGACGGCGTTGAGTGGCTTCTACACAATCTGTTCCAGCGGTGAGGCTAGTTTTCTCAAGGAAGTAGCGCCAGCCCTCATGTCGGTCGGAGTCGGCTTGAGAATCCTCAAACTTCGTCAATTCTGCTTCTGCGTTGTATCTGCCACTGACCACCGCAACGACACCGGCAGACCGGTACGTCCGAACATTATGGCGAATGATAGCGTAAGAGCAGTGGGCATCGTCTCGTTTCAAAGGGACTCCATTTCGTTGCTTTTGGAAAAATAATCGACAAACGTTTTGATAGTTCGCAATTTAGGTCCTGTGTCGCCGATGATCTCTGCTCGCGGAATCACGTGCGGGGTTGGTTTGAAGCTTCGGACGAGCTTCATTTACCCTCATCGGACGGCCGTTGAGCATGGTTCCATCCAGTGCAGCAATGGCGCGTTGAGCTTGGGTAGCTTGGGTTATCTCAACAAAGGCGATGCCTCGGGGTTCGCCCGTGTCCCTGTCCGTGACGATGGTGACGCTTTCGACAGTTCCGTAAGGTGCAAAAAGTTCTTGCAGCTGATGCTCCGTCACGGTTATATCCAGGTTCCCTAGGAAAACATTAGTCACGAGTTTCACACAAATATCTCACCTGGCAAGGCGGTTAGAGTCCGTGAAGCCAGAGTGTTTTGAAACACTGGTTTCGATGACCTCACTGTTCCCACGTCCTTTTGCAGCCGTTCGATCTTCAGTTTAAGGGTACGTTCGATTTGGCGTAGCTCCAACAACTCTGCTCCTGCCGCCAGTGTCGAGGCGCAACCTTGGAGTCCTGCTCTACCCGTCCTCCCGACGCGATGAACAAAGTCCTCGGCCATCTTCGGCACATCGTAGTTAATGACATGGGCCACGTCATCAACGTGTAAACCACGTGATGCAATATCGGTCGCGACGAGAACCTGGAAACGACCTTCCTGAAAACCTCTCAAAGCTCCGGTACGCTGGGACTGCGAACGGTCGCCATGAATCATCGCCGCGTTAAATCCATCTCGCACAAGCTCTCTTGTCAGCCTCTCAGTGCCACGTTTGGTGCGGGTAAAGATGAGCGTCTGCCCATCCTGCGTGGAAAGAAGGTGCCGCAGCAGGTCCATCTTTTCTGCCGGCCGGACTTCGTAAGCCTTTAGTTGGACGCTCGTGGCTGGCTTCAAGACCGCTCCGAGCGCTATGCGCACGGGTTGCTGCGTGTAGTTGTTCACCAAGCATGAGACAGACTGCTCCATCGTTGCGGAGAAACAAAGTGTCTGTCGTTTCGCTGGAAGAGTGCTTACAATGCGCTGGATCGCTGGCAGAAAACCCATATCGAGCATTCGGTCTGCTTCGTCGAGCACCAAGATTTTCGTTTGCCGCAGATTAACTAAGTTCCGGTCGATAAAGTCCTGCAGCCTGCCCGGAGTCGCGATGATCAAAGAGGCGCCGCCGCGGACCGCTTGTATTTGCGCTTTTTCCGGTAAGCCGCCGACAATCAGCGCAGCTTTTTTAAGGCGGCTGCCGCGTAGCTTTTCAAATTGCTCCTCCACTTGCATTGCGAGTTCGCGAGTGGGCAGCAGCACCAGAGCGCTAGGCTGGTGTGAGATTTCGCCGTTAAGCAGTTCGATCATCGGGATGAGAAATGCCAAAGTCTTGCCGGTGCCCGTCTGGGCAGTGCCAATGATGTCGCTGCCTTGAAGAGCGGGGGGGATTGCACGTTCCTGGATAGGAGTTAAGGTTGTGAATTGAGCTGCTGCCAGCTTGCGCTGCAGAGCAGCAGAAAGTGGCAGTTCTCTAAAAACGGTCATTCGATTTTCATCTTTCTGGGGGGCCTTGTGGTCACACACTTGTAGGCTGGTGCCCATGCACTCATGTTCTATTCAATCGGCGCTGAACTGATCGGAACGCAGGAGAGGCGGAATTGAAACTGACCCAAGAAGAGGATCACCGCATAAACAAGCAAACCGCAAAAGCGTCATAACCATTGTAGCAGAACTGCCTAAAACGGAGAATCAAAATCGTTTTCTAAGGAGCTGGCCCATCCTTTAAGTAAATCCATGTTCGGGGGATACGCGATCATTACGGTTCTCTTCCGGCGTCCATCGTTTCTTTGGCGCTGGATTCGGCGACGCGAGGATAGGCGGCGGGGCGGCGGCGGAGGTCTCCTACTAACGAAGATCCGAGGAGCCAGAGTCCGGCGGCGACGGCTCCCGCCCAGGTGAGCGTCGTCAGCACGAGCGAGAGTAAGTCCGAGACGCGGGATGCGCCTTGCGCGTCTAACTGAGGGAATAAGTCCGGCACCACGCCGGATACTTCGAGGCTGAGCCATCCGGCGACCAGGGCCGTGGCAATGGCCTTGCCGATTTCTTTCCAGTTCAATTTCGAAATCAAAACCAGTTTGCGGCGGTTGAGAAGCCACGCAGCGACGAGTGTGTTCGCAACGATCCCGAGATTCGATGCGATGGCCAGTCCGACGACGGAGAACTGGTGGAACAGGAACGAATACACGGGCAACGAAACGACAGTGATGATCGTGCCCGCGAGCATCGGCGTGAGCGTGTCTCCAGCAGCGTAGAAGGCGCGCGCGTAGAGTCCCTGCGCAGACCAGAACAATAACGATAAAGAGAAGACGAAGAAGTAGAGTGCAGTGGCGTTAGAGTCTGCGAGGTCGAAGCGTCCGCGACGATAGACGAGATCGACGAAAGGATATGCGACGGCGACCATCCAGCTGGTGGCGAGCAGAGAGGCGGCGACGATGCGGTAGATGGATCCGTTGACGGTGTCCGCGAACTCGGCGAGGCGGTTCTCTCCGAAGAGGCGCGAGAAGAAGGGGAGAGAAGCTTGTCCAGTGGCTTGGCCGAGGACGGCGATGGGCACGGCGAAGAGGCGCTTGGCGTAGTTGAGACGCGCGATGTCTCCGATGCCGGAAGAGGCGAAGTAGCGGAGGATCCAGTCGTCGGCGGTGACGAGCGAGACGCCGAGCATAAGTGGGATGGAAAGGCGCACCCACTCGCGGAATGCGGAGTTGGAGACGTCGAAGGAAGGACGATATCCAGTGCCGACGCGACGTGCGCCGATGGCGTTCACGAGGAATGGTCCGACGAAGCTGCCGATGAGAGCGCCGTAAGCGAGCGAGGCGATGCCGACGTGGCGACGGAGCACGATGCCTCCGAGGATGATGAAGGCGTTGTAGAGCAGAGGTCCGAAGGCGGGAAGAAGGAAAAGGCGGCGGGAAAGCAGGACGGCGGAGACGACGCCTCCGACGTAGAAGAAGATCTGCGCGGGAAGAAGGATGCGCGTGAGGCGGACGCACAGGTCGAGCTGTTCAATCGTGAAGCCGTGGAACATCCAGCGGGTGATCTGCGGGGCGAGGATCTCGGCGAGGAGGACGCCCGCGATGAGAACGGTCGTCATAACGGTGATGATGATGGAGAAGGTGCGTTGCGCCTCTGCTTCGCGATCCTGCGCCAGAAAGCGCGTGTAAATGGAGACGAAGGTGATGGAGGCCGTGCCTCCGGCGACGATGTAGTTGAGCCAGTCGGGCAGCGTGAAGGCAGCAACGTAGGCGTCGACCTGGCCTCCAGCTCCGAACTGGTAGGCGATGTAGGACTCGCGCAGAAATCCGATGACGCGGGAAAGCATGACAGCGGTCATCAGGAGAATGGTGGCGGAGAAGGCGGAGTGCTGGTGCGAGGGCCGGAAGAATCGGAGGAGCGATTTGGGCTGAGCGGCTTCGGTCACGGGAACTATCTATTGTCGAGGCAAACGCGGAGTTTGGAAATGACAAGAGGAGGACGTCAGGTAGACTAAGCCGGAATTTGGGAGTGTGGTTCGCAGTAGCGGTGCGTTGAATGGCTGTTTCGGGGGAAATGCGATGATCCGACGCACGGTAGTAGTTGTGCTGTTTCTGGCGTGTATGTGTTGTGTGTCTGCGAGGGCGCAGAGCCCGGCTGTGACTCTGCTGCAGGCAGGCAAGTTGCTGGATGTGCGGAGCGGGACGCTGCTTGCCGACCATGCCATCCTTGTCGAAGGAGACAAGATTGCGGAGGTCGGGCCAGCGGCAGAGGTTGCGAAGCGCGCGCCGGCCGGCGCGGTGCGGGTCAATTTGCCTGGACTGACGCTGGTGCCTGGGTTGGTGGATTGTCATGCGCACGTGTTGGGGAATTTGGAGGATCTCTCGGCGACTGCGCAGTTGAGGGTGTCGTCGCCGCAGCTGGCGTTATGGGGCTATCACAACTTGCAGGTCTGGCTCGACCATGGCTTCACGACCCTGCGGGACGCGGGTGAATCGGATTTGGCATATGGGCAGTTGGCGTTGCGCGACAGCATCAATCGGGGATTGATTCGTGGGCCGCGAATGGTGTCGGCGGGCAACTATATTTCCGTGACGGGAGGCCATGGGGATGCGGATGTTTTGTCGGCGGACAATGCGCTGGCCCGGCGTCCGAATCTGACAGACAGCGTGGCGGATATGGGTCCCGCGGTGCGACACGAGATCAAGTATGGCGTGGATTGGATTAAGCTGATCGCGACTGGAGGGATCTCGGATCCGATGAGCGACTTCAACGTACAGGAACTGAGTGAAGAGCAGATGAAGGAAGCAGTGGCGGTGGCGCACCGTGCTCATAAGAAGGTGATGGCGCATGCCGAAGGAGTGGATGGGATAAAGGCGGCAGTGAGAGCGGGAGTGGATTCGATTGAACACGGCACGATGCTCGACAATGAGGCCGCCGGGATGATGGCGAAGAATGGAACATGGCTTGTGCCGACCGTGTCTGTTTTCCAGCGGTATGCGCAGATTGGGAGCGAGAGCGGCCTGGATAAAGTAGCGCTGGAGAAATCGCGCACGATTTTGAGGTATCAGTCGGCGGCGTTCCAAAGTGCGCTGAAATATCAGGTGAAGATTGCACTCGGTCTCGATGACGATCCGCGTTTCTTGCCGCGAGAATTGCCAGCCATGGTGAAACAAGGGATGAAGCCGATCGAGGCGCTGCAAGCCGCGACGGTCAATGCCGCAGACCTGCTTGGGATGTCTGGTCAGATTGGTACGCTGGAAAAGGGAAAGTTTGCCGACATCATCGCGGTGGTGGGCGATCCGACGAAAGATATCGACGTTATGAGTAACGTGGTGTTTGTGATGAAGGGCGGCGAGGTTATTAAGCAGGCTAAATAGATATCGGACTAAGCGGGGATCAATTGGACTTCGCTGGGCGAGTCTTTAGAGCGCGGATGAGGTAGTCAGCCGTAAGTTTTTCGCCAGTCCCTTCGAGCATAATCTCATCCAAAGTGTGACTTCCTCCGCGAATGAAGAATTTGTCATGAAGGTAGGCGCCGGCTTCCGGACCCCACTGCCTGCCGAACTTCTGATCCAAAGTGTGATGGACCTGATAGGCAAACATTTCTCCTAAAACATAATTTTGCTCGTAGACCGGAACTGCGAAATAGAAGGGAACGTATCCCCAAATCGCGGCATGATGACAATCGACATCGAGGTACTTGATGCAAATGCGATCGTGCAGGGAAGTGAGATCCTGGTCCGGGTTGGAGTAAGCTTCGAGCTCGAACTCGGAGTGCATCATCAAGACGCGCAAATCGTAGTTGGACTGCAAACGGCGGCGCTCGATGAAGGCCTGCGCCTGCTTTTGTGAAAGGCCATAGATCGTGGTGGAAATCTCGGGACGGAAGAGCATGAGCGACATAACCTGGCCCAGGCCTTCGTCCATCGGTGGCGGATAGTTCTCGCGCAGCGTGTAGGACGGTTCCTGAACGAAACTGAAGTGAAGGGCGTGTCCGGATTCGTGGAGCATGGTGTCGACGAAGAGCACGCCTTTGTGATTGCTGACCAGCATCTTGATTTGTTTGCCATACCGGATCGGCATGGTGTAGCCACCGAAAGTGATGTCCGTGATCTTCACCTGGAGCGGAAGTTTTTTGAAGTCGAACCCGAGAACCTCCGCTACCTTGGTGGTTTGTTCCCAAGTTCCTTCAGCTTTCATCTTGTCTTCGATTTCAGGCGTCATGGTCGAGAAGTAGTATTCAAGGTCCCAAGGTTCCAATTCTTTTACGCCGAGATCTTTCTTCATGCGCGAGAGTAGCTCGCGGTATTCCGGTTCCGTAGCGGTGCGAATCAGCTCGTACCAGCGGAGCACGCTTGCCCGATCCGTAGCGCGGCGATGAAGCATGAAGTCTGCATAGCTCTGTCCGGCGTAGCGCTGTGCTAACTGATTGCCAAGTTTCATCGCCTGGCGCAGGCGATCGCCGGTGAGCTTGGTGTGTTCGGCCTTGGCGAACCAAGCCTCGCGGCGCAAAGTGCGGTCGGGATCATGTCCCAGCACGTTATCGAGTTCGGGACGATCGAGTTTCTTCCCGCCAATGGAATAGCGAAGAGCGCTGCTGTCTTTGCGGATCGACTCGATAATTTTCGATAACTCTGCATCCGTTGAGATTTGCGAATCTCGAGCGGCTTCAAGGTACAGCTGCTGCCGCCGCTGCCAGATCGGATCAGAAAAGTGCGCAGCTTCGAGCGTTTTTAGAAATGAAGGATCGTTGACGACCTCGCGAATGCGAGCATCCACTGACTGGTTGGAGACGTTGGCGTTGCCTTGCTCAATCTGGTACTGATTCAACCAATACCGTGCGTTGAGGTCTTCCAATTCTTGTTCTTTGGCATCGAGCGTGGTCCGAATGGAGCGCTCCGGACCTGAGGTGTTCGATTGCGTCACTCCCGCCGTAAGAAACAAAAACAGGGCCGAGATCAACAACACCAGGGTTGGCATGGCGTGTGAGTGTAGTGGCGAGGATGTCTTTTGTCTACGCGGGCAGGGACAAATAACATGAGATGCGAAATCACACGTGGGAGTGGAAACAGTCGATCCCGTGGCCCCGAGGTCGCCCATGGGTCGTGATATAGTCCGATTCCGATTCGGGTGTTTTCAGATGGGCGACGATCCAGCAATACCAGATGTAAACCGCTCTCCTGCCAAAGGCAAGGTCGTGCGTTTCGGCAATTTCGAAGCAGACCTTGAGACTAGTGAGCTAAGTAAGAATGGCGTCAAGGTGAAGCTGTATGGCCAGCCTTTCCATGTGCTGGCGATTTTATTGTCTCGGCCCGGCGAAGTTGTAAGTCGACAGGAACTGCAACAGAGTATCTGGCCCTCAGATAGTTATGTCGATTTCGAGCATGGACTCAATGCCGCGGTCAACAAGTTGCGCGAGGCGCTCGGTGACAATTCCGAAAACCCCCGGTTTATCGAAACTGTGCCGCGACGCGGATATCGATTTGTAGGACAAGTCGCAGACGCCGTTGAAAAAACGATGGAAGATAAACGGCAAGAACCTCAGCCCATTCCTAAATCTTCAAAATCGTATGTGCGTTCGATTACCGTTGTTACGCTAGCGGTGTTGCTTGTCGGGGCATGGTTTTCGCTAGGCTCCGAATCCCGAGTACCAAGGGTGCTGGGTTATCGGCAACTGACGAGAGACGGGCGCATGAAGGGTGCCCCTCCTTGCCGGTTGTGGTCGCACCTGGTCACCGATGGGCCGCGAATCTTTTTTTCAGAAACCAGCGATTCTGTTGTACAAGTGGCTGCGACTGGCGGCGAAGTGGTGAAGTTCCCCATTTCGCATTCCTGTTTCGCGATCTGGGACATTGCTCCGGACCGAACAGAACTGATTGGCTCTTCGCAGTCAGATAGTTCCGTTGTCGATCAACCCTTATGGTCATTGTCCTTGATCACAGGACAAGCTTATCGTTTAGGAAATCTGAGGGGGCACGCTGCGGCGTGGTCGCCCGATGGACGAAGTTTCGCGTACGTGACCGGCAACGACCCACTCCTTCCAACTGATATTCAGATTGCACCTGCAGACGGAAGCACATCGCGACAAATTGCGAGATTGGAAAAAGGATTGGTGGTGGCAATCCGGTGGTCGCCGAATGGGCGCCGGATGCGCATGATTGTGACTACGAAGGACGGTTGCTCTCCATGGGAAATGTCATCCGATGGGAAGGATCTGCACCGGTTGAATTTGTTCCCCGATCAAACGTTTGAAGTGTGCGCGGCCTACTGGACTCCGGATGGCAAATATGCGGTGGCAGGAGTGGCGCGCCCGGGTTCAAGTGGATTAGATCTTTGGGCGATTCGAGAACCCACGTTGGGTTGGTTCGGCAAATCCGCCAAGCCCGTGCAGCTTACTTCCGGAGCGCTCGGGTTCATGAGCACAGCCCTAAGCCTGAATGGCAAAGAAATTTACGGAATTGGCGGAGGAACCCGCGGAGAGTCGGTCCGCTACGACGTCAAATCGCAGAAGCTGGAGCCTTTTCTCTCCGGAATTCCGGCTGAACACATCGATTATTCCAGAGATGGAAAGTGGGTCACGTATGTGACCTTCGCCAATGGCACTCTCTGGCGAAGCAGAGTCGACGGTTCAGATCGAATCCAGTTGACCACTTACCCTCTTTTCGCTGCGCTCCCGCAATGGTCGCCGGATGGCCGCCAGATCGTGTTTAACGGACAGCTACCCAACGGGCACATCCAAATTTATGTTGTATCCGCCGAGGGTGGTAAACCGGAAAAGGTTACAGATGGTGAAAAGGATGCGGTGGATCCGACGTGGTCTCCGGATGGCAAGCGAGTCACGTTCAACGAATCTCAGGGGAGCGCACAGCAAATCTCGTCGGTCGATTTGTCCACGAGACAGGTCACGCCCATTCCCGACTCAAAAGGTTTGTATTCGCCCCGAATGTCTCCCGATGGGCGATTCATTGTAGCCGTCAATACACCGGAGAATCGTCTGCTGCGCTTGTTCGATACCCAGACACAAAAGTGGAGCACCTTGTTCGACAGCAAGACGGGTGGGCCTGGGTGGCCGCAGTGGTCCGCTGACAGCCGTTACGTATACGGGACTTTTATGTTGACCCCGAAACTTCAGCATTATGGTCTTGTCCGGATCGGGGTCCCGGACGGAAAACTCGAACAGGTGGCGGACTTCAACGTGCCGGAGGGAACACTGGGTAACTGGGGGCCGTGGGTTGGCGTAACTCCGGATAATTCGCCGCTTGCACTCCGAGATCGGAGCTCGCAGGATATTTATGCAATTGATGTGGATTGGCCTTAGCTTTATCTCAAATACCGCAACTGTGTGCAGGTGACGTTTCGCTCACTCTCTCGTCCATGTGGGCATGTATCTTCGAAATCAGATATGGATGCCGTTTGCTAAGAGTCTCGTTGTTGCCATCGCTCTTCCCTCCTGTGTTCCCACAGATTGTTTTGCACAACGACGCGGCGCTATGACGCTGGCATATCAGCTCACTCATGTGGATACGGGTGAACCTTTTCCTTCTCCGGATGGGAAGAAGATTGTTTTCGAAAGCAGCATTGCCGGGTTTTATCAACTTTTCATCATGAATCCGGATGGCTCCGGACAAGTGCAAATCACGCACGATGCAGCCAATCATGACACGCCCGCGTGGTCTCCAGACGGTCGAAAGATCGCTTACGCATCGGACAAGGGTGGTCACTCGGCGATCTACATGATCAACATCGATGGGACGGGCGAGGAACGGGTGTCAGATGACAAACATCAGTACATTCATCCGAATTGGTCGCCGGATAGTCAGAGCATCATCTTCTGCTCGGATGACGATCTGAAGCCGCCAGCCAAGAATGCGTCGGAGATTTTCAGCGTGGATCTGAAGAGTCGCCAGGTGAATACAGTCATTTCAGGTGGAACGAACACATATCCGTCGTGGTCACCGGATGGGAAGAAAATTGTGTTCCGAAGAATGCTAGGTGAGATGAATTCGGAAGTGTTCATGGCCAATGCTGATGGGTCGGAGGTTAAGAATCTGAGCAATCATCCAGCGTTTGATGGATGGCCAGCGTGGTCGCCGGACGGAACACAGATCGCGTTCGGATCGAACCGCAACGCCAATTACCAAATCTTTCTCATGAATGCGGATGGAACGAATGTCAGACTACTCGCGAATACCGAGGGCAGAGCAACCGAGCCGCGATGGTCGCCGGATGGCAAAAGCATTTACTTCACGATCTGCAACAAATTGGATTGGGGTGTGGATTGCCAAGTGTTCGCGGCGCAAGTCGGAGAGCGAGTACCGAGCAGGCCGTGAGTTGCGAAAAAAGAAGGGCGCGATTGCTCGCGCCCTGAGTGGGTAAGAGTTTTCTGCGGAGCCCCGCTCCGCCGGACGGACGAGACGTCTGTCCCTACGTGAACTAGTCGCGAACACCGTCCATAAACGCCCGCAGCTTCCGCGAACGCGATGGATGGCGAAGTTTCCGCAATGCTTTCGCTTCGATTTGGCGGATGCGTTCGCGTGTGACGGCGAACGATTGTCCGACTTCTTCGAGCGTGTGTTCGCTGCCGTCCTCGAGACCGAAACGCATCTTGATGACTTTTTCTTCGCGCGGGGTGAGCGTGCGCAGTACCTGCGACGTCTGGTCTTTCAAGTTGACGTTGATGACGGCCTCCGCGGGGGAAACCACGGCGCGGTCCTCGATGAAATCGCCAAGATGCGAATCTTCCTCTTCGCCGATTGGGGTTTCGAGAGAGATCGGTTCCTGCGCGATCTTCAGGACTTTACGGACTTTTGCGACCGGGATGTCCATCCGCTTGGCAATTTCTTCCGACGTAGGTTCGCGTCCCAGTTCCTGAACGAGCTGCCGCGAGGTGCGGATCAGCTTGTTGATCGTTTCGATCATGTGGACAGGGATACGAATCGTACGCGCCTGATCAGCAATTGCACGAGTAATTGCCTGCCGAATCCACCAGGTGGCATAAGTCGAGAACTTATACCCGCGGCGGTATTCGAACTTGTCGACGGCCTTCATCAAGCCGATATTGCCTTCCTGAATCAGGTCGAGGAATTGCAGACCGCGATTGGTGTACTTCTTCGCGATGGAGACGACGAGTCGCAGGTTGGCTTCGATCAGTTCACGCTTCGCCTGCTCGGCGTCCATGTCGCCCTGGATGATTTCGCGCTGAGTGCGCTTGAGCTCCTGGAACAACACGCCCGCTTCCTGCTCGGCTTTTTCAAGCTCTGCACGGACGCTACGCGCTTGACGACGGTACTCTTTTTTCTGATCTTCGCTTCGAGTGGCGTCGGCTTTGCGCTCGAGATTTTGTGCCTGACGATCAAGCGAACGCATTCCGTCGACTGTGCGGTTGACACGCTCGATCAGACGCTTGCGTTCGTTGTTCGTGAACCCGAGGTTGCGGACTGCCAGCGAGACCTTGACAATGGCGCGGGCCAAAGCCAAGCGGTATCGGCGGTAGTCTTTCGGGCGCTTCTTCTGCGAGACGGTGACGAACTTTTCCTGGACCTGGTTGGCTTTCTTGTAAGCCTTTTGAAGTTCGTCGATCCTGCCGGTGAAGGCCTTGAGCCGCTTTTCGACAATCTCTTCCGTGATTTCCTCTTCGTCGAAGGTGACGACTTCCTTGATGGAGCGCACACCTTTCTTGAGGTCCTCGCCCAGGGCAAGGAGTTCATTGATCACGATGGGAGAGCGCGAAAGCGCTTTCAAGACGCGAAGTTGTCCGCGCTCGATGCGCTTGGCGATTTCAACTTCGCCTTCACGCGTGAGCAGCGGAACGGTTCCCATCTCGCGGAGATACATGCGGACGGGGTCGTTGGTTTTTTCCAGAGCGCCAGGTGTTAAGTCGAGTTCGACATCCTCGGCGCCTTCTTCAACTTCCTCGAATTTTTTCTCGAGTGCGGACGAGGGAAGTTTAGGTCCCTCGAGCACGTCGATGCCTTGCGTACCGATCGTGGTCAGCAGGTCGTCAAGGTCCTCAGGTGAGTGCACATCGTGCGGTATCAGGTCATTGACCTGATCGTAGGTGAGGTAGCCTTTTTCTTTACCTGTATCGATCAGCTTTTTTATATCGTCGTACTTGTCGTCTAGAGCCAAGACGGAATATCCTCAAGCTGCGGCCTCGGAGGAGGTCGCAAGTATCCTTTCAGTGGTGGGAAGTGTGGACAGGCAGACGTGTGCGCCTGCACAAACCTTTTGAGTATAGCACTTTAGCGTGCCCGCCTTCCAGTGGCACTCCGTCAAAGTCGCCTTCCCAAACTCGCCCGATTCAGAGTTGATTGATCAATAATTTAGATGACTTAGGCGGGTGTTTTGTTTCTTTCCATTCGCAGACTATCTGGCGTACTCGTGCGGGGAAATGGGGCATTTTAGGGGCCAGAGGAAGTTGGAGTGGGTGGATGCGTCTCGCAGCCACTCCTAACCCCCACGAAGTCGTTCCCAAGGCAGCTGAGCTGGTGAAAGGTGTTTGGAACACAGCATTCGCCGGGCGCATGCTGAACGCGGTACTTGGCTTGAGTGACCGCAATCCTAGACAAAGCCGCACATTTCGTAGACACTACTCCGCTCGCGACGGCAGGCAAATGTCACGTCCAGTAAGGCATTTCAGTTTTCGCCCAGAACTGAAAAGCAGTCCGGCCCATTCGGCCATTCATTTCAAGACAGCGAAATTAATTTGCTTGGGGGAAGTCTATGAGCAGAAGACACCTGTTTCGCATTCAGGCAGCTCTCATCCTGATACCGGTTCTGGTGACCGGCACGTTTGCAACCACACTGACTCGACAGATCAATCTGGTGGACCTGGTCGGAGAGTCACAACTGTGGGTATGGGGCTGGAGTTACTGGTCTCAGCGGAGATGGAACCATTGCGGTCGGCAATTACGGACTCGGCCAACCAGCGTTCCGCTGGACGAAAGAGACGGGAGTGGTTTCGCTGAACGTGCTGACGGATGGCGTGTTCACTTCTATTTCGAAAAACGGCAAGTACATTTCGACGAATATGTTCGATCCGGATTCGTACACTTCGCTCGGCACGTATCGGTGGGATGGAAGCGGGAAGTGGCTTCGAGTGACCCCCATAGGAAGTTGCGGATCGGATACGACTTACAACTATGGGGTTTCCAACAGCGGCGCTGTTTATGGTTTGGCGTACACGACAAACGATTGCCGCAATTTCCAGTCATTCCGCTGGACTCCACAAACAGGAACGTTGCTGCTGCCCGCCGCTACCGTGAAGGAAGATGGAAGTCCGGGGAACGGGCGACCCAACCAGATTTCGGCCGATGGCTCGACGATAGTTGGGTGGGAAGAGGACTCATTCGGATCCCGCATTGGAGTTGTTTGGCGGAATGGACAACCGAGCGTGCTCCGTAACGAACGCGGAGAAACAGTCGGCGAAGCATTCACAACCAGCGCCAACGGTCAGGTGATTGGCGGCGGCCTGTTTGATGGTCAGGATCCATTCGGAAATGGGTGGCGTCGAAAAATTGATTCTGACCAATTGGAATACTTCGCGCCTTTGTCGGAGGATGCATCACCAATCAATCCGTACGCAATGTCGCGCGATGGGAAAGTGATGGCTGGATTCAGCGGAAATGCATTTTTCAGTTTGAATCCGGCTCCGTTCCTGTGGACCAAACAACTCGGCGCCGTTGATCTCAACGCATTCCTCAAGGACCAAGGCACGAGCGAAGAACAATGGTTCAGCCTGTGGACGCCGATGGCAATGTCCGATGACGGAACGGTGATCGGCGGCTGGGGATTAGGCACGCAGTTCTTCGCCGGATGGGTGCTTGAGATCAAGTCTGCTTTCGTGTGCCACGCGGACTCGACTACCGGAGGAATGCCGCAGACCATCAGTGTGCCGTTTCCGATTGAGTTTGACCGGCACCTGGGTGAAGGCGATACGGTCGGGCGGTGTCCAGAAGCTTCACGGAAATAAATCGGCTGTTTTCGGCGGCTCTTTATCGAGAGTTTAGGTAAGGAGTCGCCAACCTTTTATCGAAGTCCGCTGTTCAGGCGGCTGGAGGGTTGGTTTGCTCGACGAAGGACGGATCGCGTTGCGCCCGTTCCAGGCGCAACTTCTCTTCTAGAAGTGTGCGCCGCTGATCTTTGTCGAGAGAAGGACGTTGTAGTTCCCGCTGAATATGTTCCGCACGACGGCGGAGGAAGATTTTGCGCAAAGCGCGCACGGCACCTTCCAGAGTTTCCGCGGTAAGTTCTTCCTCCTGGTACATAAGAATCGACGCTAAGAGGCGTCGATCGTCTTCGGTATTGGGAACCGCCATCACATCGGTCGCGCCTAAGCGATCTTCGAGGAGAGATTCCAGTAAAGACTGGGACGACATTCCTTCGTGCAGCCGTTCCGTCTGAAGGACGTAGCGGGCCTGGCGGGCGGGGTCGAATTCTTCTTCGGCGCCGTCGCGGGCGGAAAGATGCTCTTCGGCGATCTGCATCTGGGTGGCGGAAGCAAGGGCGCGGATGAGGATTTTTTCGGCGTCTGTGATCTGGGCTTCGGCTGGGGCTTTCACCGTGGCAGCAGAGCGGGTTGAGGCAACGTGTTTGAGTTCCTGGCGCAGAACAGCGGAGTCGATGCCGAGTTTCTGCGAAATTTCGTGCGCCAGTTCGTCACGAACGATCCGGCTGGGGACGCGCTGGATGTGAGGCATGAGGTAATTAACGGCTTTCACCTTGCCTTCCGCGCTTTTAATGGGGAATTGCGCGCGCGCGCGTTCGATCAGGTAATCGAAATAGCGATAGGAATTGCGCAGGGCTTCGACGTAGGCATCTTTACCTTTGCGACGGATGAAGAGGTCGGGATCGAATCCAGTTTCGAGCGTGAGGACCTTGATGTTGAATTCTTCTTCGACCAGCAGACCGAGCGTGCGTTCTGTGGCACGAGCGCCGGCGGTGTCCGGGTCGAAATTCACGACGATGTTCTTGGAAAAGCGCCCGAGAAGCTTGGCCTGAAGTTCCGTGAAGGCTGTGCCGGAACTGGCAATCACGTTGTGGAACCCGGCGGCATACACCGCGATGCAATCCATCTGGCCTTCGACGAGGATGGCGTAATCCAGTTTGCGGATGGCTTCTTTTGCGAGGTCGAGATTAAAAAGCACCCGCGATTTCGAATAGATGGGCGTTTCTGGCGAGTTCAAATACTTCGGGCCTGATTTTTCGTCGGTCGAGAGAGTGCGCCCGGTGAAGGCGATGACGCGTCCCTGCTCGTTGGCGATCGGGAACATGACGCGATTGCGGAATTTGGAATACATCGCAGCTTCGGGCTTCGAGCTATGCGCTGCGGGCTGCGGGGCATCCTTGGTCGTCGGTCGTTGGTCGTTGGTTGTGGCACGGGTCTCAGGCCTTGCAGCTTCCTTCCATGAAAACAAGCCACTTTCGCGAAGCAAGTCTTCGTCGAAGTCGCGGCGGAGGGCGTCGCGAAGAAGAAAGCCGGAGTCGGGAGTGTAGCCGATCCGAAAGGCTTTTATAGTCTCATCGTCGAGACCGCGGTTCTTGAGGTACTCGCGGGCATGCGCACCTTCGGGGCGACGCAGGCAGTCCTGAAAAAAGGTGGTCGCTCGTTCGTGGATTTCAAGGAGAGCCGTCCGAACCTTGGCTTCCTTCGCTTCTGCTGGGCTGGAGAAGGTCACCTTCGGCATGGGCACGCCGAGCTTTTGCGCGATCAGCCGGACAGTTTCGGGAAAACTGATGTTCTCGACCTTCTGCACGAAGCTGAAAACGTCGCCCGAGGCGCCGCATCCGAAGCAGTGATAGAACTGCCGGGTGGCATGAACGGAGAATGATGGCGTCTTTTCGTTGTGGAAGGGACAGAGTCCGGAGTAGTTCTGTGCGCCGGCTTTCTTGAGTTTGACATAGTCTCCGACGATGCGGACGATGTCCGCCTGCTGCTTGAGAGATTCTTTGAAGGTGTCGGAGGTCATGGGCCGCTGGTATTGTCCGACATAAGGGCGGAGAGGGGAAGGGGTACACAGGCGTGTTTCATCAAAAGCCGCGCTTGTTCATGTCCGTTCGGTTAGTTTTGCCGGGAATCGCTATGTTCGTGCCTCAGTCCACGATCTGGTTCAGAATCGAAGAAGTGCTCCTACCGTGCAACTTATCTCCCAAATACACTGCCTTGATGGGGTGTTCACCGATTGGGAGGGTCGAACGGGTAATCCTGGCCAGTCCATTGCTGAGAGAAACAGATCCGATTCTGGTAGAACCGTCAACAAAAATTACAGTTCCAGTTGGAGCAGAGAGACCGGTGCTGGAGACGCGGGCCGTTAAAGTAATTGGCTGCCCAAACTTGGCAGGGTTTGCGCTCGACCACCTTGCCGTTGTGGTCGGGAATTTGTCGACAACCTGTACCACTGTGCCAGTGCTGGATTTGAAAATGGCATTGCCGGCATACGATGCGCTCACCGTGCGGGAGCCAGCGGCCGAGAACGGAATTGTCAGTACAGCCTTTTCGCCGGCCAGCTTGGCCGTGCCGAGAAGTGTAGACCAAGTGCGGAACGTCACAAGACCGCCATCTGGAATCTTGGAGTAGGCGGGATCCAGAGCTCGAACAATTGCGGTGAACGTTACAGATTGGCCTGGAAGCGAATGCGATAGAGAAGATGTAAGCGTGTTTACCGATGCCACCGGGAACCAGCCAATGTATTGTTTGAATCCAGTTGAGTGACTGGGAAGATCGTTAGCGTCACCTGAATACACGGCATTGATCACATGCAAACCGTTGGGCATTTTCGTGCGGTAAGTGGCGCCGCCATACTTCATGGGCAAGGTTGCAAGCGGTGCTCCGTTCTCCTTAAGCGTAAGGGTGCCCGTGGGAGGGATCATGGTGCCGGCACTCACACTCACGGCGATTGTGAACAGCTGGTTTGGACCGCAAGGATTTTGCCAGGAGGAAACAGTAGTCGTGGTCGACGTTACGTTCACGGTTTGATTAGTTCTGGCGCCGCTAACACTGAATTTCAGGGAGCCTTCAAATTTAGCGGTTATCGTGTGAGATCCGAGAGTGAGGTAATAAAGCGTGTACGAGGCAGCGCCACCTTCCAAGGGTACTGTCGCCAGTTCGGATGTGCCGTCAAAAAATGTCACTACACCTGAAGGTGTTCCTGCTGGAGAATTCACCGTGGCGGCAAGCGTGACATTCTGTCCGAAAGTGGATGGGTTGGGGGAGGAGAGCAGGCTAGTAGTCGTTGGATCATGCGGCCCGACGTTGTTGATCATGAGGGAAACCGCACTATTTTCAGTGACAGCCAAGTCGGGTCTGCCGTCGCGATTGAAATCTGCAACTGCCAGGGAATAGTTCGTGTCGATTCCCGTAGAATAGGTAATGGCAGGCTGGAATGAGCCGTCGCCAATTCCTAACAGAACCCCCACAGATCCATAATTATTGTAAGGTGTGCAGCCGCTGCCACAGTTATTGGCGACCAGCAAGTCGGGTACACCGTCACGGTTCGCATCTGAGATGGCGACCGTCCTCGTCCAGGCGCCGCCCGAGTTGTAGTCGGTGCCGGATTGAAATGTCCCGTCGCCTATGCCTAAGAAGACGGTTAAGACACCTGGACTCAAATTAGTGCAATTCATTCCATCATCGCAAAAACTTGATACAACAACATCCGGCTTGTGGTCTGCATTCAGGTCCGCAATAGCCACCCTGTTCCAACCTGAGCCACCACCGAAGTAAGTGATTGGAGGTTGCAATGTCCCATCGCCGTTGCCAAGCAGAATTGCTACGCAACCGCCGGAACATCCAACCACGACATCCAATTTGCCATCATTGTTAACGTCGGAAATGGCGGCAGAATCAGGGCCGTATCCACTGGCGGGATACTCAATTTCGGTCTGGAATGAGCCATCTCCATTCCCCAAGGCAATTGCGACGCACCCATCTCCACAACCTTTGACTAGATCGAGTTTGTGGTCGCCATTGAAGTCGCCGAGCGCGATCCAAGGCAGGTATCTGGATGGTGCGAGGTAAGTACCGCCCAAAACGAAATTGCCATCGCCAGTCCCCAAGAGTACGTTTATCAGGCTGTTGTCGCAGTTCATGTACGAACCGCATCGATTAGCGACCACAATATCAAGCTTCGTATCGCCGTTAGCATCACCGAGAGCCAGTGCGAAGGGGCCATATCCTCCAGACGGGAAAGTTACTCGCGGGTTGAGTTCTCCACTGCCTGTTCCCAGAAGAACGCTGACATTGCTCGCAGACGGGGGCACTGCAACTACGTCGGCAACACCGTCCTTGTTTACATCTCCAATCGCTATCTCGGCCCCCCCGTACCCGTCGATCGGATAGAGAACAGGTGCGAGAAAAATCGGATCGGTCAGGGTGAGCGAGTTGCCGCTTGCACTCGAGTCGGAGTCGGATGCTGACGATCGTCTTTGAGCCGAAGCAACGATTGCGAAAAGGAGAACTGTAAGAATGATGAGACGAGTCGAGAAAATATCGGAAATAAGACGAGAAAGCTTGCTAATCACGGGAGATCTCCTTCGGACGAAAAAGCGAACGCTGTGAGGGACTTACTGCAGATCATTCCGGGATGTGCCCTTGAGTGACACCGCACGCCCAAGAACGGAAACTAGCGAGGCAAATGTTAGACGGGATCAAATGGCACAGACGTGATACATGTCACTGATTTGCGTGAGACAACATTGACTCTGTTGCCAGGAAGAGCAGACAAGCCCAATTGCATGCGGTAGATCAGAGAGCAGGATCGGGTTATTCCGAACGCATCCATTGTGCGGCGGTCACAGACCGGTTCGGCGCCTGACCCTAGGTTGGAATGATGGCGTCACGCCGGAACCCTGGTCCTCCATCCAACCTTTATGTCCCCAGCTTGGATGGTATGCGGGCGATTGCATTTCTGGTTGTTTTTGTGGCGCATTCGTTACCCCATCGAGTGCTGCCGGGCGGTTTTGGCGTTGCAATCTTTTTCTTCCTGAGCGGGTATTTGATAACGACTCTTCTGCGGGCGGAAGCGGAGAGAACCGGAACGATCTCTCTCAAGCAGTTTTATCTGCGACGCGTGCTGCGGATTTTCCCGCCATGTTACTTGACGATCATTCTGGTCGCGACGCTCGCGCGTGTGGGTGTGGTCTATAACGTCGAGAGTTATAAGTCGCTGTTCGCCGGATTTCTTTATTTCTCGAACTACTGGAACATTCTGGGCTGGGGCAATTTGCCGGCGGGTCTCGGAATCCTGTGGTCCCTGGCTGTCGAAGAACACTATTACCTAGTCTATCCGTTGCTGTATGCGTGGTTCGTCCGTCGTGGAGTGAGCAGGAACCGGCAGGCTGCTGTCTTATTGTTGTTGTGCGCAGCGGTTTTAGCGTGGCGATGCTACCGCGCCATGGTCATGCATTCGTCGTGGGAGAACATCTATGAAGGTACGGACACCCGCTTTGACGCGATCTTGTTCGGTTGCGTCCTGGGGATAGTGGCCAATCCAGTTCTTGGGGATCGGGTGAAATGGCTGGAGAAGAATGCGCGGCTGCTTGCGACATGCGGGGCGGCAATGATCTTCGGGACGTTTGCTTATCGTAATCAGCTGTTCCGCGACACGATTCGTTATACGCTGCAGCAGGTCGCGCTAATGCCGATCTTCTTTGTCCTTATTCGGCCGGACAGAAACCGGATTGCGCGAACGCTGGAAGGGAGGTGGCTGCGGCATCTCGGACTACTGTCATACAGCATGTATTTGATTCATCACACGCTGTTTCATCACTTCTATCACTACCGTCAGCCTTCAATATGGCTGGCGGCTGCGATCTTTGTCATGACATTGGCCTATGCACAGGCAATGCGGACGTTTGTTGAGTTGCCGATTCGGCGATGGAAAAGCCGAAGAGCAAGATGTAAGACGGTTGTGGTGATGAGGCGATCGAACCCCGCAGTACGCGTCGCCGGATGAAGTTGAGAGCCAATGGACGAAAGTGCAGATTCCTCGCTTGTCCTCGCCTGCGGCTACGGATCGCTCGGAATGACAATTCTGAGAAACGAAGGTGCTGCGACATCTTTCCGCGGTCTAGGCAACAATGCTCGATTCGTTGCCGCCATGGCTTGGCAAGCAAAAGCAGATTTCTTGTTACACTTTTCGAGCGGTGGCTTGCTCGAGTGGGTCCGGGTTGATCCCCGTCCCTACTAGAAACTCGCCGTTGACCGTACCTGAATCCATCATGTCAACCAATACTGCACCATCTCCGCGGACGCGCCTAGTGCGCGAGCCTCAACGAGCGGTTTACGATCGCGATGAGATCAACGCGATCCTGGACGAAGCATTCATCTGTCATGTGGGATTTGTCGTTGACGGACAACCGTTCGTGATTCCCACCGGCTACGGCCGGAGCGACGATCATCTTTATATCCACGGCTCGGCCGCGAGCCGCATGCTACGGAATGTCGAAAAAGGGATCCCGGTCTGCGTAACGGTCACGCTGCTGGATGGGCTGGTTCTCGCGCGGTCGATTTTCAATCATTCAATGAATTACCGGTCGGTTGTGGTGCTTGGGACGGCGCTCGCGGTGGAGGATCCAGAGGAAAAGATCAGGGCACTTGAGCTTTTGTCGGAACACATTATTCCGGGACGATGGGCCGAGTCGCGGTATCCGAATGAGAAGGAGCTGAAGGCGACTACGGTCTTGCGATTACCACTGTCGGAAAGTTCGGCAAAGGTGCGCATGGGGCCGCCGATTGATGATGAAGAAGATTATTCGTTCGAGACGTGGGCCGGGGTGATTCCGCTCTCGACGACGGTTGGAGCACCGATTCCGGATGAGCGGTGCGATCGCGAAGCGCCTACGTATGTGAAGCAGTATTCGCGTTCGAAGCGAGAGTAAAGAGCCGACGCCTGAAGGCGCGTTGAAAAGTGTCTTGTGCGGCATCGCTAAAGCGATGACCTGATACAAAGCTAAAGGGATGCTCTGATACGAAGCTAAAGACGGTCGAAAAGGCTCCGAGTGCGCGGAAACCGTTTACAATCCACTCTCCATGTCGGACCAACTTCGCAATATTGACGAAAAGATTGAGCAGCTAAGGCCAGAGATCACGGCCTTCCTCGGCAAGCTGGTGCAATTTCCGAGCCTTCCTGGGCACGAACAGGATGCACAGCATTTCTATGCGGCGAAGCTGCAATCGCTTGGGTTGGAAACGGAAGTCGTCGCTTCACTTCGCGAGGAACTCGAGCAGCATCCGGCGTTTTGCGACGACGGTGTTCCGTTCGAAGACCGTTTGAATGTAGTCGGGCGCTGGCGCGGTAGCGGACGCAAGAAGGGCCGCACACTCATCCTGAACGGACACGTGGATGTTGTGCCCACGGGAAGCGAAACACTCTGGACGGGGTCTCCATGGAGTGGCTCGGTACGCAGCGGAAAGCTGTACGGGCGTGGCTCGTGCGACATGAAGGCTGGGCTGACCGCGAATGTTTATGCGGTACAGATTCTGCAGTTGATTGGTTTCCTCCCGGCAGCGGATGTTTTGCTGGAGAGCGTGATTGGAGAAGAGAGTGGCGGAGCAGGAACGCTGACCACAATCGTGAAGGGGTTTAAAGCGGATGCGGCGGTGATCACGGAACCGACGCGGCTTCATCTCTGTCCGGTACAGTCGGGTGCACTTTCGTTTCGCGTGAAGGTTTCGGGAAAGGCGATTCATGCCTGCATGAAGCCGCACGGAGTGAGCGCGATTGAAAAGTTCTATGTTGTGTTGAGGTCGGTGCAGGAACTGGAACGCCGACGACACATCGAATACAAGAATCCGCTCTATGAAGATCCCAATAACATTGCGCCGGTGAATTTCGGGACTTTGCACGCAGGAGATTGGCCCTCTACTGTGCCTGATGCTCTTGCGGTCGAAGGACGTTTCGGTGTTTTACCGGGTGAAAGCACGGAGGCTGCGCGCTCGGCGATGGCTGCCGCCGTTACGCAAGCAGCCGCTGGCGATACGTGGTTGAAAGAACATCCGCCAACGCTCGAATGGTTTGAAGGACAATTTGAATCGGGACAAACGCCGCTCGATTCTCCGATCGTGAAAACTGTGACGGAGTGTCACGCGAAAGCTTTTGGAAAGTCACCGACTGTTCAGGGAGTGACGTACGGCAGTGATCTGCGGTTGTTTACGAACCATGGGAATGTGCCAGCGGTTCTTTATGGGCCGGGCGACATCATGAAGGCGCACACAGTCGACGAGTATGTCGAACTGGAAGAAGTGTTCTCGGCGACCAAGGTGCTGGCATGGATTATCACGCAATGGTGCGGTGGAGAGTTCGTGTGAGAACTTTTTGCGTCTCAGCGCCATCATTGGCCAGATCGGCGCAAACTGGGGGACGAAAACGCAAACAGGTCCCACTGATTGTTAAGCGTCATATGTGGCGTACTGGATCAACCTGGTGCACTTGTTCTAGCAGAGTTGGCACGTTTTGCGGAACCCAGTCCTCAAGGACTTCACGTGCAATAAATACTTCCAGAAAATAAGTTATTCCCTCCGCTAGGTCCTGAGAGGTTACAACGCCGGCGTCGGTCTCCCTGAGCAGTACCACGTCGGAATTAGGCGTCCAAGGCTCAGCGGCATAGATAGTGCTGTCGATGTCCAGAGAGTCCAGACTTTGAACCGCTTCGAGCAGCGTCATGGTAGATCTAAAGTATCGGTACCTCGAGCGAAGCGCAAAAGCTTTTATCCGCCCTCTCCCACCTTCAGCACCGCTAAAAATGCCTCCTGCGGAATGTCGACGCGGCCGATTCGTTTCATGCGGCGCTTGCCTTCTTTTTGCTTTTCTAGGAGTTTTCGTTTGCGCGTGATGTCGCCGCCGTAACACTTGGCCAAAACGTTTTTGCGGATTGCCGGCACGGTTTCGCGGGCGATGATCTTGGCTCCGATGGCCGCCTGGATCGCCACTTCGAACATCTGACGCGGGATGAGTTCCTTCATCTTGGCGGCGAGCGCGCGGCCTCGATCATAAGCAAAGTCGCGGTGGACGATGATTGACAGGGCATCCACCGGCTCGCCAGCGACCATGATGTCGAGCTTTGCCATGGGCGAGTCCCAATAGCCAGCCAGGTGGTAGTCGAGCGATGCGTATCCGCGCGAAACCGATTTCAGGCGGTCGTAGAAATCGAGCACAATCTCATTGAGAGGCAGCTCGTACTGAAGCATGACACGCGTGGCGCTGACATATTCGAAGCTCTTCTGCTTGCCGCGTTTTTCCTCCACCAACTTCAGAATGCCGCCGACATATTCCTCGTTGGTCAGGATCACGGCCAGAATCACTGGCTCTTCCACTTTGGCGATCAGGCTCTGGTCTGGCCATCGGGATGGGTTATCGACTTCGATCAATTGGCCGTCAGTAAGGGTGACTTTGTACCGAACGCCGGGTGCGGTAGTTATCAGGTCCAGGTTGTACTCGCGTTCCAGACGCTCCTGGATTATCTCCATGTGAAGCAAGCCGAGGAAGCCGCAGCGGAAACCGAAGCCGAGAGCCACGGAACTTTCCGGCTCGAAGAAGAAGGAAGAATCATTCAGCCGCAATTTCTCGAGGGCTTCTCGTAAGGCCGTGTGTTCGTGTGCGTCGACTGTGTACAGGCCGGCGAAGACCATCGGCTTGATGTCTTCAAATCCGGGCAGTGGTTCAATGGATGGGCGATCGTCGTCGGTGATGGTATCGCCGATCTTCGAGTCGGCCACGTTCTTGATGTTCGCAAAGAAGAAGCCAACTTCTCCAGCAACCAGTTCATCGATCTCAACTGGTTTGGGTGTAAGCACACCAAGACTTTCTACCTGGAACACGCGTCCGTTCGACCATAGGCGGATCTTTTGTCCCTTCCGCAGAGTGCCTTCGAAAACACGAGCGAGCACCACGACGCCGCGGTACGGATCGAACCAGGAATCAAAGATGAGAGCTTGAAGGTGGCGGGTCGGGTTTCCCTTAGGGGGTGGGACACGCTTGACAATGGCTTCGAGAACATCCGGGACGCCTTGCCCGGTTTTAGCGCTGATGGGCAAAGCGTCGGAGGCATCGAGGCCGACCGCACCTTCAATCATCTCTTTGGTTCGCGGGATATCGGCGCTCTGCAGGTCGATTTTGTTGATGACGGGGATGATCTCGAGACCATGGTTAATCGCGAGATAAGAATTGGCGAGTGTTTGCGCTTCGACACCCTGGCTGGCATCGACAACCAGAAGAGCCCCTTCACAAGAGGCAAGGGAGCGGGAGACCTCGTAGGAAAAGTCGACGTGGCCGGGCGTATCGATCAAATTGAGCTGATAAGTATTCCCGTCCTGAGCTGGGTACATCATGCGGACGGCATGGGCTTTAATCGTGATTCCGCGTTCGCGCTCGAGGTCCATGGCGTCGAGGACCTGCTCCTGCATTTCTCGCGCAGTCAGCGAGCCGGTCAGTTCCAGAAGGCGGTCGGCCAGCGTGGATTTGCCGTGGTCGATATGCGCGATGATCGCGAAGTTACGGATGAAGGCGGCGTCCATGAGTCAGGGGGCAATTCTTTAGTTTAGCAGGCAGACGGGAATGGTTCTCAGTTCTCATGCTTCGAGGCGGATTGTTAAGAACATGGCTATGACACACTGCTTTTGAAATTCTCGTACGCTGCGCGCAAGATCCCTCGCAGCACTGGAAGAAGCGCGCTGCTTCGGGATGACGCCGATTTGATGATGTGCTTCTTGTGCTTGCCATACAATCAGTCCCATGCTAATCCTCGCGTCGGCTTCGCCGCGCCGGCAGGAGTTATTGCGTAATGCCGGCATTTCGTTCCGCGTTCATCCCGCGGATGTCGATGAGACGCCTATGCCGAACGAAACTCCCGTTGACTGCGGGCAGCGCCTGGCGCGAGAAAAAGCGGCCGCGGTAGCTCAGCAATTTCCAGAAGCTCAGGTATTGGGAGCGGACACCATCGTCGTGATCAATGGGGAGATGCTTGGGAAGCCCGCCGATGCGACCGATGCGAAACGAATGCTTCGCCTGCTTTCGGGCAAGACGCATGATGTGATCACAGGTGTTTGCGTCATTCATCCGGCCCAGAACGGCCAGTCATCCCGCCTCCGTTCGGGCTATGCATCGACTCGCGTGACAATGTCGGAGCTTTCGGAAAACGACATCGCAGACTACATCGCCAGCGGTGAGCCTATGGATAAAGCCGGCGCCTACGCGATTCAAGGCCACGCCTCGCGCTGGATTCCTCGCATTGAAGGTGACTACGGAAATGTGGTCGGATTACCAGTAGCGCTGGTGTGGAAGATGTTGCAGGAAATCGAGTGATCTCGAGAAGCGAATAGACACGCTTCCCACCAGAATTGGAGTCTTCATTTTTTAAGTTCTGATTAGGACTTTTTCTCGGCGCTATCGCCGCCATCTTTCACGGCCGACTTGAAATTCTTGATACCCTCGCCGAGTCCCTTGCCGAGGTCGGCAAGTTTGCTGGGGCCGAAGATGAGCAACGCCACGGCCAGAAGGAGCAGAATTTCGGGAACACCCAATTTTCCAGGCATAGAAAAACCTCCACGGGGTTGCCGAAGCTGAGCGCCCCTACGCGCGTCGGGCCCGAATAGATTCTAGGCTAGGGGAAAGCGCGAGTCAAAGATGGATGAATGATCACAGGGCATCGTGAGCCAGATCACAATGCGGTGATAAGCCCGGCCAGCAGCGCCGCTCTCCACGGAAGCGTCTCAATCACAATGGATTCGTGGGTCGCATGGGCTCCTTCGCCCACGCCACCGAGGCCGTCCAGAGTGGGAATCCCCAGCCCGGCCGTGAAGTTACCGTCCGAACCGCCGCCCACCGCAGCCTCGCCGAGTCGATGTCCCAGGCTTCGGGAAATTGACGCCGCCTTCCTATAAAGGTCTTCGACGGCCTTGGTTCGCTCCAGGGGTGGACGATTTAAACCGCCCGTGACCGTGAGCTTGCATTTCTTATTGAAGGGCCGCAAGGACCGGAACTTCCGATCGATCCCGGCCGCATCCTTCAACTTCGAAATCCGCAGGTCCACGGCGACTGTTGCCTCCGCGGGAACAACGTTGACCCGAGTTCCGCCAGAAATAACACCTGGATTGACCGTTAAACCCCGCTTCAAGTCCGTGAACTTCGAAACTTTCTCGATCTGACGCGCCAGCTCGATAACGGCATTCACACCTTTTTCGAAGTCGAGTCCCGAGTGGGCTGCCTTGCCCGTAACTTTAATTTGGTATTCGCCGACACCTTTTCGCGCTGTTTTCACAGCCCCGTCGAGACCAAAGGAAGGTTCGAGCACGAACACGGCCTCGGATTTCTTAGCAAGGTCTTCCGTGATATGCCGGGAGGAATCGCTGCCAATCTCTTCATCGCTTACGAGCAAAACGGTGACTGGCCGTGGCAACGTGCCACCAGAGGAACGCAGCGCTTCGATGGCATGAAGCATAAGACCGATTCCGGACTTCATGTCCAGTACGCCCGGACCCCAAAGTCGACCCTTATCGATTTTGCACGTCATGGACTCGAGTGTGCCGAGCGGATACACCGTGTCGATATGGCCCAGCAAGAGCACCGGTTTGCGTCCGGATTCACCTTCGAAGTCGGCTTGGACATGGTTGCCGAAATCGGCAATGCGATGGAACTGCACCCGGCCTCCGATCGCAGAGAACCGCGAGCCGATGTGATCTCCCATTCGATCGACCGCAGCCTTGTTGTCGCTTGGAGATTCGATCTCCACCATTTGGCGGATGGTCGAAACCATTTCATCCTGACGCTCGGAGAAGAAATCGAGATGCGCTTTGAGCGCTCCTTGGTCAAGAGCAGGGGTTGATGGTGTCCGATCCGCTTTCCGTTTCCCTAGCATCTTCATATCGTGCACTATTGCCGCGCGCGGCAAGCGCTACAGTATAATCGTCGCCCGGAAGAGATCGTTCTGATGACTGACACTGTACATACGCCGGAAGCGCCATCCGCTCCGAAGATCACGCTCGATATCAACGATATACAGCGCATTCTGCCGCACCGCTACCCGTTTCTTCTCATCGACAGAGTCGTTGACATAACGCGCAAGGAACGGATTGTCGCCATCAAGAACGTAACGATCAATGAGCCATTTTTCCAAGGGCACTTTCCAAACATGCCGATCATGCCCGGGGTGCTTATTGTCGAGGCGATTGCGCAGACCGGCGGCGCCCTCTTGCTCACTGAAGTCGAAAACCGCGATGACATGCTGATGGTCTTTACCGGGATCGAGCGCGCACGTTTTCGCAGACCAGTTGTGCCTGGAGATCAACTCCGCATTGAAGTGGAAGTGAAAGCCTGGCGGATGACCGCCGTCCGCATGGAAGGCAAGGTATTCGTAGGTGAGAAGCGCGTCGCGGAAGCCACGGTTACCTGCCAACTTGTCGATCGTGCTCGCACCCGGCCCCGTTCGGAGAGCGGGCCAGAAAGTTAGCCGACATAGCTCAGTCCGCTGATTCGATGAGCATCCACCCCAGCGCTGTTATCGATCCGAAAGCGAAGATCCACGCTTCTTCCGAGATTGGCCCGTATTGCGTGGTTGGGGCTGACGTTGAGATTGGCGCGGATTGCCGGTTGCTGTCCCATGTTGTGGTGGAGGGGCCGACAACAATCGGCGCACGCAACCGAATTTTTCCGTTCTCCTCCCTCGGATTGGCGCCCCAAGACCTGAGTTACAAAAGCGAACCTACTCGACTGGAGATCGGGGATGACAACGAAATCCGCGAGTTTGTGACGATTAACCGGGGCACCGTGAAAGGTGCCGGTCTGACGAAAGTCGGTAGCCACATCCTGGTAATGGCGTACTGCCATATTGCCCACGATTGTCAGATTGGGGATCACGTGCTGATGGCTAACGCCGCGACTCTAGGCGGCCATGTCACAGTTGAGGAGTGGGCCTCGGTTGGTGCCCTTTGCCCGATCCACCATTTCGTCCGTATCGGGACCCATTCAATCGTAGGTGGGGGAACGACGATCACGCAGGACGTGCTTCCGTTTTCGAAGACTTCCGCATCTCGCGATACGCGTGCGTACGGGTTGAATACGGTTGGTCTTGAGCGCCGCGGTTTCAGCAAAGAACGAATTCGGAAGTTGCATCATGCATATCGAGTGCTGCTGGCTTCGAAATTGAACACCTCGCAAGCGCTTGAGAAATTGAAATCGGAACCGGATCGCGGGGAAGATGTCGACCGGCTGATCCAGTTTGTGGAGAGTTCGGAGCGAGGGGTGATTAAGTAGTAAGCACTTAGCACTCAGTAATCAGCATTTAGTAATTAGTTGTTAGCAATTATCTATGTGGATTTGTTGATTGAGTTCCTCAGGCCCAAAAACTGGATGCCAAGTGCTAACTGCCAAGTGCTAACTGCTAACTGCTTTCTTGCATGAGCTCTCACCGAAAACTCGGTCTCATTGCTGGCAATGGTAAGTTCCCGTTCCTGGTTCTCGATGCGGCGCGCTCGCATGGATACGATGTGATTGTGGCTGCGATTAAGGAAGAGACCTTTCCTGAGATTGAATCGCGCGGTGCTGCTGCCGTGCATTGGCTGTCGCTCGGCGAATTATCCAAGCTGATCGATACCTTCAAAAAAGAAGGCGTCACGCGGGCGGTGATGGCGGGGCAGGTGAGACACAAGCAGATTTTCTCGAGCATCAAGCCAGACTGGCGGCTGGCGAAGTTGTTGCTGTCGCTAGGCTCGCGCAACACTGACTCACTGATCGGTGCGGTAGCCAAGGTCCTTGCGGACGAAGGCATCACTCTCGAAAATTCCACATCTCTTTTGGAGCCACTTCTTGCGAAGTCGGGCGTGCTGACGCGGCGTGCACCATCTGATTCTGAGCGCAAAGACATCGAATATGGGCGGGCCGTTGCGCGGCACCTCGCGCAATTCGATATTGGCCAGACCGTTGTTATCGCCGAGTCTGCATGTGTTGCCATCGAAGCCATGGAAGGAACGGATGCGACCATCGAACGCGCTGGACAGCTGATGCGCTCGCTTGAGGGTGAGGCTTCGACGCTCAGTCGCGCGCTAACTGTGGTGAAGACGGCGAAACCCAATCAAGATATGCGCTTCGATGTGCCCGTCATCGGCATCAAGACCATAGACAGCATGAAGCAGGCAGGCGGGACATGCCTCGCGATTAATGCCGGGCGTTGTTTGCTGATCGACGGTCAAGGGGTTCTCGACGCCGCCGATGCCGCAAACATCGCCATCTATGCAGAGTAGTTCGCGCCTTGCGCTTGCTTCGGCTGAACTGAACGGAGGGTTACGAATGTCCGAATGCACTCGTCTTGCTGACCAGATTCGCCGCACTTTCGAAGGAGAAGCGTGGCATGGCGACTCACTACTGGAAATTTTAAAGGGAGTGACTGCTGCTCAAGCTGCTGCGCGGCCGGTTCCAAATGCGCATTCAATCTGGCAGATTCTTCTTCACATCGCAGGTTGGGATGGCGCCGTGCTCAAGCGTATGCAAGGCACTCCCAAAATGTTAAGTGACGAGGAGAATTTTCCAACCATTCACGACACTTCGGAAGCAGCCTGGAGAAAAGCAATTGATCACACGAATGATGTTCACGATCAACTCGTGAAGGCGGTCGCCGAATTTCCCGATGCGCGCTTGCAAGAAGGTGTTCCGGGCAAAGAGAAGCAGCCTTATTACGATTTCTTCTACATGTTCGCGGGCATCGCACAGCACGAGTGTTACCATGCGGGACAGATCGCGCTATTAAAGAAATTCGCTTGATTGACGAAGTAGTTTCCAGGCGCATGTTGGCGCTACGGCGGCTTGAGATACGGTTGTTATCGTTCGTCTCAGGAATGCTGGAAACGGCAACCAAGCGGGAGTTTTATCCCGGTAAGGTGTTTTTTTGTCTTCTGAACACATTCTCAATGTCGCGGTGATTGGGGCGGGTGCGTTCGGTAAAAATCATGCCCGCGTGTATCACGAACTTGCACAACAAGGACTTCCCATACGGCTTGCGGCGGTGGTTGATGCCGATCCGGCCCGAGCCGACCAGGTAGCCGGCCAATACGGAGCTCGAGCTCTCGGTTCCGTTGAGCAGTTGCTCACATTTAATGAGATCGTGGCAGCGTCGGTTGCCGTGCCCACAATCGATCATCTCGCTGTCGCTCGGCCTTTGCTCGAAAATGGTGTGGATGTCCTCATCGAAAAGCCGTTGGCTTTTTCTCTGGCGGAAGCCGATGAACTCATTCGCGTAGCTCGTCAAAATAAGCGCATCGCGCAAGTTGGACATTTGGAACGCTTCAATCCTGCGGTTCGCGCGACACTGCCGTTGGTTACCAAGCCGATGTTCTTCGAAGTGCATCGGCTGAGCGTTTTTACACCTCGTTCGCTTGATGTCGATGTCGTACTCGACCTCATGATCCACGATCTCGACGTCGTGCTCACCTTTGTAAAGTCACCGGTGAAGGACGTTCGCGCGGTGGGGCTGCCCATCCTGTCGAGCAAAGTGGATATTGCGAATGTACGCATGGAATTCGAATCCGGCTGTGTGGCGAACTTCACGGCAAGCAGGGTTTCGACCGAACGCGTGCGCAAGCTGCGCTTTTTCCAGCCGGGCCAGTATGTCTCGATCGACTATGGACGCCAGGACGTCCTAGTCTTTTCGGTCGGACGATCAGCAACTCCTGACGCAGTTCCCTCGGTCAATCCTCAGATCGCGATGGCGAAGCCAGAAGTCGCGTCCGAGGAACCACTTCAAGCCGAACTTCGATCTTTTATCGGAGCTGTTCGGTCGCGCACCGCCCCGGCGGTCTCGCTCGAAGATGGCCGGCGAGCTCTGGAACTAGCACTCGAAGTTCTCCGAGCAATCGGTGAACATGCTGGCCGCCTAGAGATCGCCCACCAGTCAGTCGCGCATTAAACCTTCCTTTCTCGAAATCGTTAACCACCCGGATGCCTTAAGTGCTTGGGCCACTGGTGTTTACTCATTTCCTTCAAAAGATGCGACAATAGCTTCTATAGACGGCCCGAATCATCCTAAAGTTTTGTAAACAGGGAAGATCGGTCCAGCCCCCGAGCATCTAATTAGCTTCGGCGATGTCCACGACCCAAATTCCGCCCCGCGGGCCTGTGCCTCCTACTGTTCCTCCGCCGCGAACGGAACCGGGCGAGTTCTACGACGCTCAGCATTGGGAAACTGCTTATCGTACGTTTGATCCTGACGATGTTCCCCATCTCCTAATTCAGCTTCAAGACGATCTTGCGCGATCGCGAAAACGCGAAGCATTGTGGCTTTCAGTCATCCTTCACCTAACAATCGTCATGTTGCTGGCAAACTCGGATCGAATTGCCCGTTATTTGCCGCATCGTCATGACCTTCTGGTGGTCCCGTTGACTGCACAGCGGGAGAAGGACGCGACTTTTCTGGAGCTTCCGCCGGACGAACAGCAAGTCACAAAGCGACCCGAAACTGACAAGATGTCAGACAAGAATCGGATCGCTACTTCCAAGAAACCGCAAATCGATCCCAAAGAATTGAAGAATATCCTGGACGCGGCTCGCGCCGGCGCTCCTGGCCCGGGAGGTCCACCGACTCCGCCGCAGCCCGCTCAAGCTCCGCAGGTGGCGCAGGCTCCAGCCGAACAGCCTCAGGCTCAACCAGAGCCTCAGCAGGCCAGCCCGCCTCCGGCCAGTTCAAACCAGATTGCAAAGGCAACGCCGCCTCCACCTGTAAAAGCTTTTCCCAAACCGTCTTTTGGAGGTTCGGTTTCCGCTGGTTCGGCTGTAGAGGAAGCAGCGAAGGCAGTCGCCGCGAATCGAGGTGGCTACGGAGGCGACGGCGGGAACTTCGGAACAAACCTTGGAACGAGTGGAGCGAAGACTGTCGGCCAACTGGATGTCCTCTCCGACACGATGGGAGTGGATTTCGGTCCTTACCTGGCCCGCGTTGTCCAGAACGTGCGAAACAACTGGTACAACGTTATTCCGGAATCGGCTCGGCCGCCAATCTTGAAGAAAGGCAAGCTGGCGATTGAATTTGCAATCCTGAAAGATGGCAAGGTGGCAGGTTTAAAGTACGCGGCAACATCGGGGGACGTCGCACTGGATCGCGCTGCTTATGCCGGCATCACTGATTCCAACCCATTCCCGCCACTTCCACAGGAATTTGCCGGTCAATACCTCGCCCTTCGTTTTTATTTCTATTACAACCCAGACGGAAACGAACTGAAGTAAGCAAATCTTCTAAAGTTTTTCGAGGCGGATTGATCCGTCGCCAGTTTTTATCGCGAGCAGACTCCCGCCACCGTTCAACTTGCCGCGCACAGTGTTGGATCCAAATTTGCCTTCGACTGTGACCGGGACCTCAAGATCAATGTGTCCATCGCCAGTGTGGATGTCCACGTCCGCTGCAAGTTCCTGCGGAATACGCAGGTTGACGCTGCCGTCTCCGGTTCGCAAGTTCCATCCAGTTCCCAGCGCAGAGCCGCGCTGCGCCTCGACATCGATCCGGCCATCGCTCGTATTCAGATCCAGTACATCGAACCGTCCATTGGCGCGGATATTCCCGTCTCCGGTTCGGGCGCGAAGCGTGCCGTTCACGGAATCGATATCCAGGCCGCCGTCCCCACTCCGCAGCTCCATTTCCCCTTTCAAGCCGGAGAGATGCACTCGTCCATCGCCGGTGGCCACGTTCAGCTTGCCTTCGCGTGGCATATGGATATCAATCTGTACCCGGTAGGAATGCATGCTGAAAATGTGGATTTCGTGGGGAAACCGCACTTCGATTGCGACCTGATCTCCCGTTTGATGCTCGAGGATTCGGATTCCGCCGTTCCCGATCTTGTAGTTCTGGGTGGTCACTTTTGCGTCAATCGTCTTCTGGTCCCACGTGTCCACGCGGATTTCTGCATCCGTGCTCTCTATCTTCAGATCCGGAGTTCCGGTGATGGTGTAGGTCTTCGTCCACTCATCCGCATGCGCCAGAGACGTCGCGAGACTCAGCGCCAACAGAATTTTCGTAACTGTTTTCATCAGAACCTCCCTCGTGAAGCACAGCTGGACCCGTATCTCTCAGACGATGGTACGCGGAAAGCGTTAGTCTGGTTCCCTAAACCCCTGTTTTAAGCCATCTTCTTGTACGCCATTCGGACCAAAGTTCGTTCGGCAAAAGGCACGTATAACAGCGCCGCAGTCGCGGCAAAAGCGCCCCCAATCCCAATCTTCTCAGTCAAAAGGAAAGGAGCTATGGCCCAGAGCTGGTCGAATATCAGCACAAAAAGAAAGAGCTTGCGGAAATTTTCCCCAAGCCCTTGATGGTCAAACGCAACGGACGATAACAAATACAACCGGAGGGGAATGCCGATGGCCGCGGTAATCAGGACGGCAACCTGAATCGTGAACGCTCCCCAGCCCGGCAAAAATTCACTCGCCGCACCATGGACTGCCTGCAAACGCACAAGGGCGACGACATAGAAAACCAGGTACATGATCTGAATCAGTGCAAATAGGCCCCTCACTAGTCCACGATGAGGCAGAGGAACTCCCAGTTCGGAGTCCATGGGAATGCCCGCGGGCTTATGGCCTTGCAGTTCCGTGCTCGGCACTTCAGCATCAACAGCACCATCCAGCCACTCCACGGGAGCAATGAAGCGGTAACCGCGCCGTGCTAGCGTCTCCACGAAACGTGGATTGCTGGCCGAGTCGCCTAAAGCATCACGCACCTTGTTCACGGCAGTATTCAGGCTGTGGTCGAAGTCCACAAAAGTGTCGGACGCCCACAGCTTTTCGCGAAGTTCCTCGCGGGTGACCACGGAACCTTTCCGCTCCAATAGATAGGCGAGCAACTGAAAAGGCTGTTCTTGCAGCCGGATTTTGGCACCTTTTTTGCGGAGTTCGCCGGCGCTCAAATCCGCTTCGTAGACTCCGAATCGGACGAGTGTTCCGGGATGACTGGCGGGTTCCACGGATTGCGGAGCGTAGTTTAGCACCGCCATCAGACCCGCTTGCATGCCGGGATACAATGGTTTCGTGGACATCCCCCATAAAGAAGCCACACCTCAGGCAGGTCATTCGCATCACCATGCGTACACGACCGAAACCGCCGGCCTTCTTCTGATTGGAATACTTCTGCTCATTCTGACGGTCATCCGTTATTGGCATTTCATCAACTGGAGCATCCACTGAGTTCTGCTCCACCGCGCGATCCACTGCTGGTCGTCGTTGTAGGACCAACCGCCAGCGGGAAAACTGCGCTCTCAATCGCGATTGCTCAACAGTTTCATGGCGAGATCGTCAACTGCGACTCGGTGGCGATGTTTCGCGAATTCGAAATAGGTACCGCGAAGCCAACGCGCCCTGAGCGCAAAACAACGCCACATCACCTTATCGATTGTCTTTCTCCCACGAGCTATTTCACGGCTGGGGAATACGCGCGGGAAGCGCGCAGAATTCTGGGTGAGATTCGTGACCGCAATCATCTTCCTATCGTGACCGGCGGCACTGGCTTGTATTTGCGTGCGCTGCTCGATGGCCTTTTTCCGGGTCCGCAGCGTTCGGAGGAACTTCGCGAGCGACTTCGTGAACGTGCGGTAACCAAGCCTGCTGGATACCTGCATCGCGTACTCAAGCGTCTTGATCCAATGGCAGCCGGCTCAATTCACTCGAACGACACACCGAAACTTATCCGCGGGATCGAAGTCTGTCTTGCATCGCGCGATCGCATGACCGATCTCTGGAAGCAAGGTCGTGATCCGTTGCAGGGGTTTCGCATCTTGCGGCTAGGCCTCAATCCCAATCGCGATGCTCTCTACGAAAGGATTAACGAACGCGCCCGGCGGATGTTCGAGTCTGGGCTGATTGAAGAGACCCGGCGGCTTTACGAAAAATACGGAGACGCGGCGCGCCCATTGGCGTCTCTTGGATACAAGCAGGCCCTGCAAGTAGTTCGTGGAGAAATTAATTCGAAACTTGCGACCTGGGCTGCACAACAAGCACACCGCAATTATGCGAAGCGGCAGATGACGTGGTTTCGCCGCGAGCCGGATGTGCAATGGCTCAGCGGCTTCGGGAGCGACCCTGCGATCCAGAAGCAGGCTTGTGAACTCGTACAAGACGCTTGGAAAAGCTAACGACACTCACGGTCTTGCCTCGTACGAATCTGCTATCTTCTTCGCATGTCCGCTCGTCGTTCGATCGTATTCCTGGTCGCAATCCTACTTATGTGTGCCGCTCTCGCAGTCGCGAAAGAGAAAGACCCCAAACGCCGGGTTCTTACGCCCGCGACGATTCATCTCGACAACGATGGCGAGAAGTGGGCGAAGAAAACACTCGAGAAGCTCTCCACAGAAGAGAAAGTCGGTCAGTTGTTCATGATCTGGGTGCGCGCCCAGTTTCTTAATGTGGAAGATCCGATCTACCTCCAGTTAATCGACTCAATCCACAAGTACCACGTGGGAGCGTTTGCGATGACCGTCAACGTGGACGGCCCGATGCTTCTTCGCAGCCAGCCCTATGAAGCCGCTGCGCTGCTGAACCGATTGCAACAGGAATCTAAACTCCCTCTCATGATTGCTGCGGATTTTGAGCGTGGCGTCTCCATGCGTTTGCAAGGTACGACAGTTTTCCCGCATGCAATGGCATTCGGCGCTGCTGGAGATCTCAAGTATGCGGAGGCATTTGGCCGCATCACCGCCGGAGAGGCTCGGGCCATTGGTGTCCACTGGAATTTCTTTCCTGATGCGGACGTGAATTCCAATCCGGCGAACCCCGTCATCAATACCAGGTCGTTTGGCGAGGATCCGAAGCAGGTCGGAGATCTAGTCGCGGCTTACATTCGCGGCGCTCACAGTGCCGGGATGCTCACCACCGCAAAACATTTTCCGGGGCACGGAGACACTGGCACCGATTCTCATCTTGGTGTAGCCCAGGTGACTGGCGACCTCGCGCGCTTGAACAGCGTGGAGTTGCCGCCGTTTCGTTCTGCCATCCAGTCCGGAGTGGATTCTGTGATGGTGGCGCATGTCAGCGTTCCGGCTCTCGAGCCAGATGCGAATCGAGTTGCCACAACCTCGCCGGCCATCGTCACGAACTTGCTCAAGAAAGAGCTTGGATTCAACGGCATCGTCGTGACAGACGCGCTCGACATGGCGGCGCTCACGCGACTTTATGCGAACGATGTGGGACGCGCTGCCGTAGAAGCGTTCAAGGCGGGCAACGATTGGCTCATCATTCCCGCTGACATGGATGCTTCCTACCGTTCGATGTTGGCCGCGGTCAAGTCAGGCGAGATTTCGCCCGCGCGGCTCGATGAATCAGTCCTTAAGATTTTGAAAGCCAAAGCTTCTCTGGGTTTGCACAAGGCACGACTTGCCGACCTGGATAATCTGCCGCAAAGGGTTGCAAAGCCCCAGAGCTTAGCTGAGGGACAGTCTGTCGCGGACGCAGCAATTACTCTTCTCCGCGACAATGGCCCCCTGCTTCCCCTCGCAAAATCTGCTGGAACTTCTGGGCCTGCTCTTCCGTATCAATCCATTGAGGAAGTGCGCTCCGGGAAGGTACTGGTGATTTTTTCGGACGATGTCCGGATGGACTCCGGACGAGTTTTCGAACGCCAACTTCAGGCTAGAGCTCCCGGCAGCACCGTGTTTTATGTTGATCCTCGGATTGCAACAGCCATGACGGATGAGATTTTGAAAAGCGTAGAGTCAGCGCAGGCAGTGGTTGCGGCTGTCTATGCCATTCCGGTGGCCGGTCGCGCCATCCAAGGAAAAACCGGGGTTACGAATACTGTCAGCCTCGCCGAAGAAAGCGCCGCGCTGCTTCAGAAGATCCTCGATCGCGCTTCGGCGAAAACGGTTGTTCTAGCAATGGGGAATCCCTACGTCGCGCAAGATTTTCCATCCGTTCAACATTACATCTGTGCATTCTCGAACGCTTCCGTTTCCGAAATCAGCGCAGCCAAGGCCATCTTCGGTGAAATTGCAATTCACGGAAAGCTGCCTGTAACCATCCCGAACTTCGCGCAACGCGGCACCGGGCTCGATCGTGCCGCCATTGCATCCCAGGGAGACTCTCATCATGTTCAAGCGTCGCACTGAATATCTACTTCGCACGTTGCCGATCCTGTTAGTCTCTGCCCTTGTCCTCGGTTCGGCTGCCTGCAGTATCAATGTGAAGGACAAGCACAATAGCAGTGACGACAAGAAAGTCGATATCGAAACACCGCTCGGCGGTATCCACGTGAGCGAAGGCGCCGATGTCAGAGACACCGGACTGAGTGTTTATCCCGGCGCGCGCCCTCGTAAGAAAGACTCCGGGGACAACGAAAAAAGTGCGAACGTGAATATCGCCGGACCCGGTTTTGCGCTGAAAGTGGTCGCGCTGGAATATGAGTCCGACGATTCCCCCGACAAGATCGTCACTTATTACAAAGATCAGCTGAAGAAGTTTGGCAATGTGCTCGAGTGCCGTACGGAAAAACGCGGCGGCGATGTCGGATCGGTCAGCACGAAGGGCGGCAACGATTCCGAGCCGGTGTCTTGTGACTCGAACAATCAGGGATCGACGATCGAATTGAAAGTCGGGCAGCGTAACGACCAGCACATTGTTGCGATAGAGCCGTCTGGAAAAGGCGCGCGTCTGGCATTGGTTTATGTACGAACGCGAGGCAAGCAGGAAACGATCTAATTACTGAGTCTTTCTTACTAAGGCCCGGGAGAACGCCGCGGCTCCCCATTTTTGCCTGCGCTTTGCGATAATCTTTTCCGCGTGGATCACTCCTGTCATCAGTGCGGCTCTCCGGTTGAAAGCGGCGTTGCATTTTGCCCGCACTGCCGTGCGCCCCAGATCCGTGTCCCTATCGAAAAATCTGTCGGGGAAGTTGCCAGCCCGATTGAAATTACTGCTCCGCGAATCACCGATGAGTCTTTCGTAGATTGGCATTCGGCCCTCGGTGCGGCTGCCCTCGCAGGTATTGTCTCTGCCCTCTTGATGAATCTGCTGTTTGGCTTTTTTGGAATCGGAATCGCCGCAGCCGGCGCCTTGGCGGTCCATTTTTATCGCAGGAAAGCGGGGAGTGCTCCTTTATCGAGTGGAGCGGGCGCACGAATCGGAGCACTAAGCGGTCTCCTTGGATTTGTATTTTTTTCCGTCTTGGGCGCTGGAGGACTCGCCCTATTTCAGGGTGGTACCGAGCTGAAAACGGCCCTTCTCACGAACTTGCAGCAGGCCGCAGCTCGCAGTCAGGATCCGCAGGCTCAGGCTGCTCTCGAAAAATTTAAGTCGCCTGAAGGATTGATGTTCCTGCTGTCTTTTAGTCTGGTCTTCGTAGCTTTTTTATTCATCGCTCTCTCAGCTCTGGGTGGCGCAATTGCGGCTTCCAGGACTCGCCCCAAGGTTCCGCGTTAGCATGGGGGCCTCGATTTTCGGATTGTTTGTACCTCCTTGCCGCCCCTGCGTCTCCCCGCGTATCATGCACCGTTCATGGCCACAAGACAGACTGACCGCAACGTCGTGATCCGACAGAAGACCCAGCTCATGTCGGCGACAGAGATCGAGCGCACCCTGGTGCGCCTCGCCCACGAAATTATCGAAAAAAATAATGGAATTGAGGGACTCGGGCTGGTCGGCATCCGTCGTCGCGGCGTGCCACTTGCCCAGCGCTTGGCGGACATCATCAAACGGATTGAAAAGAAGCCCGTCCCTGTCGGCACACTCGACATCACTCTTTATCGCGATGACTTGTCCACTCTCGGGCCAAAGCCCGTGGTACAGAAAAGCGAAATCGGATTCCCGATCGTGGGCAAGTCCATCATTCTTGTTGACGATGTGCTCTACACCGGGCGCACAACACGTTCTGCCATGGACGCACTTTTCCGGGAAGGCCGTCCTCTTCGTGTGCAGCTCTGCGTGCTCATCGATCGTGGGCATCGAGAGTTGCCGATCGAGGCCGCTTTCGTCGGACGTCAGGTGCAGACGACTGATAACGAAATCATTGAAGTGAAGCTACAGGAAATTGACAACGCAGAGAAAGTTCTGCTGATGGAGAAAGTCTCCGCAAAGCAAGCGTAAACACTCGCCGGACACGACATGAATGCAGCCCACGGATCTCTGCTTGGCATCGAGCCGCTCGATGCACCAGAGATTCTCAAAATCTTGAACTTCGCCCGCCGGATGAATCCCGACAAGCCGCGTGCGCTCCTCAAGGGAAAACGCGTAGCTCTGCTCTTTTATGAAGCTTCGACGCGCACGCGAAGCTCGTTCGAGATTGCGGCCAAGTCCTTAGGGGCTTACACGGTTGTTGTGCATGCCTCAGGCTCCAGCATCGAGAAAGGTGAATCGCTGCTCGATACCGGTTACACGTTGCGGGCGGTCGGAGCCGATGCCATCGTCATTCGACATCCGAACGCCGGCGCACCGCACCTGATGGCATCGCGCATTGACATCCCGGTAATCAACGCAGGCGACGGTATGCACGAACACCCGTCCCAAGCTCTGCTGGACGCCTTCACGATATTGAGAAACAAGAAGAAGCCGAAGGGACTGCAGATTGCCATCATTGGAGATATCTTCCATAGCCGGGTCGCGCGTTCGGCATGTCATCTGTGGTCAAAGCTGGGCGCCAAAATCACCTTGTGCGGGCCGCCAGAACTCGTGCCGGATGTTGCTGCGACGCTCGCGCCGAACTTGAAAATCACTCGGCACATGGAAGAGGCTCTCCGCGGCACTGACGTGATCATGCTTCTCCGCATGCAAAAAGAACGTCTCGCTGGTTTGAAGATTGACATTACCGACTATGTTTCCCGTTACCAGATGACGACGGCACGCCTGAAATTGGCGAAACGGGACGCTCTCGTCATGCATCCGGGGCCGATCATCCGCGGAATGGAATTGACCGACGATATCGCCGATGGCGCGCAATCCCGGATCATCGAAGAAGTTCACAACGGAGTGCCCACGCGTATGGCGATCCTGGCACGTGCGATGGGGAAGATGCGATGACGCCTAAGACCTCAACCAGTCTGCTGATCAAGGGTGGCCACCTCATCGATCCTTCCTCGCGTATCGAGGCGCCCATGGACGTTCTGTTGCGCGATGGACGCGTTGCAGAAGTTGCGCCGCCCAACAAAATCAAAAGCTCGGCCGACGAGAAATTCGATGCGCGCGGACTGATCGTTGCTCCGGGTTTCATTGATCTGCACGTTCATCTTCGCGAACCGGGACAGACGCACAAAGAAACTATCCCCAGCGGGACTGCCGCAGCGGCAGCAGGCGGCTTTACCTCGGTCTGCACCATGCCGAACACCGCTCCTGTTGTCGATTCCGCTGATTGGGTCACATGGCTTCGCCAACCCGAGCGCGGTGCGCTGGTTAATGTGTTTCCCATCGCGGCTGCCACGAAGGAAAGCAAGGGATCTCAAGTCACGGACTTCCTTGCGCTTCAACGTGCCGGTGCGGTCGCGGTCACCGATGACGGCAAGCCCATCCTCGAAGACGACGTTATGCGGAAGGCGCTTTACCTAGGCGCGGAACTGAATTTCCCGGTCGTGCAGCATGCGGAGGATACGCGCATGACCGAGAATTGCCCGATGCACGCCGGAGCAAATTCCTTTCGCCTCGGCATGCGAGGTCAAACCGCTCTCGCCGAATCGTCAGTCGTGGAACGGGATGTCCACCTCGCTGGACAAATTGCTGGTGCGCGCTTGCACATCGCTCATCTTTCGACCGCCGATTCGCTGAAGGCTGTCCGGCGTGGGAAGAAGACGAAGGCGCGTGTCACCTGCGAAGTCACGCCGCACCATTTCACGCTTACTGATGACGACGTGCGTGATTACGACAGCAACTTCAAGATGAATCCGCCCCTGCGCTCAACTTCGGATATGGAAGCTCTGCTGGCCGCGATTGCCGATGGAACGGTCGACGCGATCGCTACCGATCACGCACCGCATGCGCGTTTCGAGAAACACATGGAGTTCGAACGGGCAGCATTTGGAATTACAGGGTTAGAAACGGCGCTCGGGCTGTCCATCGCGAAGCTTCATGTTCAGCATCGCATCCCGCTCAGCCGCATTGTCGAGCTTTTCACAGCAGGTCCGGCGCGCGTCTTCGATCTGCGCGGGCGAGGCACGCTCGAAGCGGGCAGTTACGCCGACGTCACTGTCTTCGACCCGAAGAAGCGCTGGACATTCGACACCTCCCAATCGCGGTCTCTATCACGCAACACGCCATTTGACGGTTGGCAACTGACAGGAAAAGTTGTGTTGACAGTAGTAAGCGGGCAGATTGTCTATCGCGCCAATTGCTGACGAGCGGAAGTCCCGAATCGACACTCCCATCATCAATTAAGAATTCCCATTCTCTTCCCAACCCGCTTCAATACTTCAAGAGCCTGGGTTAGCTCATCGTGTGTGTGCGTGGCCGTCATGATCGTCCTCACTCGCGCTTTGCCTTCCGGGACAGTGGGGAACGCGATCCCTGTTCCAAGAACGCCTTCTTTGAACAACTCCCGGGAGAATTCCATCGTTAGGCGTCCATCGCCGATAATGATTGGCGTAATCGGAGTCTCACTGGCGGGCGTCGTCTTGCCGCCGATATCGAATCCTAGAAGCCCCAGTTCCTTCTTCCAGAACCGTGTGTTCTCCCACAGCTTATCGATCCGTTCGGGTTCCTGCTCGAGCACATCGAAGGCGGCAATGCAGGTCGCCGCCACCGATGGTGGATGCGATGTCGAAAACAGGAACGGTCTCGCCCGGTGATAGAGAAAATCGATCAGGTCACGCGTTCCGCAGACATATCCACCGAGCGCCCCGATTGCCTTCGACAAGGTTCCCACCTGGATATCCACGCGCCCGTGCATTCCAAAATGATCGATCGTGCCGCGCCCGTTTCGTCCAAGCACGCCGGATGAATGGGCATCATCGACCATCATGATGGCGCCGTACTTCTCCGCGAGTTCGCACAACCCCGGCAAGGGGCCGATATCTCCATCCATCGAGAACACGCCGTCTGAAATAAGAAGCTTCTTGCCGGGCTGATCCTTGACGCTTTTCAGTTGCTCTTCCGCGTGCGCGACATCTTTATGGTTGAAGACTAGGATCTTTGCCCGTGACAGTCTCGCGCCATCAATGATGGATGCGTGGTTCAGTTGATCCGAGATGATGAAATCTTCTTTTCCCAGCACTGCGGACACGGTGCCCGCGTTCGCGGTGAATCCTGATTGAAAGACCACGCATGCTTCGACATTTTTGAAGCGCGCAATCTTTTCTTCCAATTCCATATGGATCTTCATCGTGCCCGCGATTGTCCGAACCGCGCCTGATCCGACCCCGTACTTCTTCGTTGCTTCCAGCGCAGCTTCCCGCAGCTTGGGATGAGTGGTCAGGCCCAGGTAGTTATTTGAGGCCAAGTTGATGACGTGCTTCCCATCGAACGTGCACTCGGGCGCCTGCTCGTCATCGAGCACGCGCAGCTTGAAATGCGTGCCTTTTTCTTTCAATTCATTCAGTTGATCGGTCAGGTATCCGAGAGGGTTCGTGCGCGTTGCAGTCGTCATGGCGTCCTCAATGATTTCTGTCTTGCCAAGTGATTCGATAAATCGCTACCCAGACTTAGTTTAATCTCCCGCGCCCTCAAGGAACGAACCGTGACGGCCTGGATTGCCGGAAGAATACATTCTGAATTCGACCGCAAGCTTCGGATAGCCTCCAAACCAGCAATGCTTCATACTCCCTTAAAACAAGGGAGAATGCATGTCATTTCGCGTTATCGCCATACCCACAAAGGTTGCTGATCTCGTCCGATCCACGATGAAGTCGCCCGGATACGGTCATCCCGCCCACGTTGAAGTTGCTGCAGGATATGGGCCGTGCCGTCATTGCCTGCGCACTTTCGACATCGGGAAGGAAAATAGGATCCTGTTCACTTACGATCCATTTCACGGAATCGAACCACTCTCTCTGCCGGGGCCTGTGTTCATCCATGCCGAACCGTGCGCACGATTCGAAGATGCCGGAGGCTTCCCGCCAACATTGCGCAAGCATCGCCTGACGCTGGCGGCATATGGCGACGGTCGGCGCCTGCTCACGGAAGATCTCGTGGAGGATGGAAAGATAGAGCCTGTGATCGATCGGCTGTTACGCAACAGTGCTGTTCGTTACATCCACGTGCGCGACACGGAGGCAGGCTGTTATGACTTTCGCGTGGAGCGGCCGTAAGACTTACTTTGTGCCGTTCGGATAAACGAGGATTTTGCTCGCTTCGCCTGTCTTCAGTCGACCCATCGCAGTGGAAAAGTCTTTCATAGCTATTCGATCTGTAATGACCGGATGCAAATCCAGTTTTCCCGCTTTGAGCAGAGCCGTCATCTGGTACCACGTCTGATACATGCGGCGTCCATTGATGCCTTGGATCGTGATGCCTTTGAAAATGATGTCTTCGGAGAAGTTCAGCGAGATGGGTTTGGAAGTCAGACCAAGAAGGGAAATTCGACCGCCGCGTCGGACAATATCGAATGCAACTCGAATCGCATCGGGGTGGCCGGCCATTTCGAGCACGGCATCTACCCCGAGTCCTTCTGTTCGTTCCGCGACGATCTTCCGCACGTCTTCTTTCGACGGATCGATCACCAGATCCGCCTTCATTTCCTGAGCCACCTTCCGGCGGTACTCATTCACCTCAATGGCGATTACCGTTGTAGCGCCAACGGCACGTGCCACGGCAATCGAGAACAGTCCGATGGGACCGCATCCGGTGATAGCCACGGTTTTGGCTGCCACATCGCCAGCGAGCACGGTGTGAACGGCATTCCCGAGGGGGTCGAGAATTGACGCGTACTCCTGCGGGATCGCCGGATCGAGCTTCCAAATGTTTGACTCTGGAATGACCACGTATTCCGCGAATGCACCGTCTGCATCGACACCGATGATTTTCACGTTCTGACAGATATGAGCTTCGCCTGTGCGGCATTGCAGACATTTTCCGCATGCCACGTGCATCTCGGCGGAAACAAAATCGCCCTCTTTTACGCTGGTTACTTCGTCGCCAAAAGCGACGACTTCGCCGCAGAATTCATGCCCTGGAATCAGCGGAGGATGGATCCGTCCCTGTGCCCATCGGTCCCACTCGTATATATGGAGATCGGTTCCGCAGATGGAGGCGACCTTTACTTTTACAAGGACGTCTGTCCGCCCAAATCCCGGAATTTTGACCTCGCGGACCTCCGCCCCGGGAGCGGCATCTGGCTTGACTACGGCGAGCATCGTGCTGGGCATGTAGGCCCTCTCAAAAGAGCGATCGTATTAAGACAAACGGAATATTTTAACATTCGCCTTCATGCACAATGTGTGATGCAAATCTCACCAGGCTGTGAAGGGTGGGTACCTGTGCACTAACTTTCCCTGCACGATTTCACCCGTGTCCTTAAGGGATTTCCCTATGGAGCGTAGTTCGTCAAGGTGAGAAGCTTTCTACTCGCGTGAAGAGGAGGCACTATGTCTTTAGCTCGGACGTTAGCCGTTTTGGTTTTCTGTACCGTTCTGTCGGCCACCCTGATGGCCCAATACCAGCAGTATCCGGGAAACGGTCCCGGTGATGCTGGTCAGTATGTGATTCTGAATGCGCAGTACGGGACGGCCCGCCATCATGTGGACGTAACGCCGCGCTTGCGCGAACTCGCCCGTCAGGACAGCGTCGTTCGCATGGGGAACTCAACCTTTGGAGTGGATCCCGATCCTGGCCAGGTCAAGATGCTCAGGATTTACGCTCGCGGACCGAACGGAGAGAATCGCATGTTTGAATTCCGCGAAAACAGCGTAGTAAATGGCAACATGTTCCGAGGCTGGGGTCGCGGAGATTGGGGCCAGGGTGGTTGGAACGGAGGATGGGAAGGTGGTCCGGGTTATCGGCCAGCGGGTTACGAAGAGCAGCCCGAAATGCGGGCCGCGTTGCAAAATTTGAGAGAAGCGCAGCGCAACCTAAATTCCGCTTCTCATGACAAGGGCGGCCATCGCTTGAAAGCATTGCAATTGATCAACAACGCGATCGCCGAGGTCGAACAGGGCATGCAGTTCGACAACCGTCACTAAATTAAATTCTCTTCCCAGGAGGGCAGGCATTCGTGCCTGCCCTTTTTTATTGAACGCATTTGATGTTGTCGGTGTCCTCGTGAATTGCGGTGTCCCTTTTGCTAAATCGGGGCGTGCGTTGATTCTGCTTCGGAGCATGGTGCGACGAAGTGGAGGTATTTTCGCCGCTAAGCCAAGCGCACATCGCGTTCCGCTGACAAACGTATGGTCTTAAGTGGAGGTAACTGAAATAAATCATCGATAAGTTTGAAAATATTTTCAGAATACCTCTTGCGAAAAAATCAGAGTCATGGCATCTTCAGTTATCTCTTCAAGAAAGGACGCCCTTAGATGGGAAAAAGTGAACATATCCCGTTTGCATGGCGAGATCGGCGCATAACGTGTCGAATCGCATACCGGGCGTCGTCTGTCGTCGCAAGTAATTCCCTCGGCGCTCTGTAACTGCAAACTCAACCAATAACTTTGCTGGATAACTAAGTCGCGTTGCGTTTACGCAACGTAGCGTTGCTGGCCGTTTGTCTGGCGCCAGACAGGAGCGCGTAGGCGCTCAAGATCCGTTGTGTGCGGATTTTTCACAGGGTCGGTGGTGAAGGCCACGGTTACTTCTTTCGGCAGAAGGCTCCTTTGGGAGCCGGGGTTCGATTCCCCAAG